>Ga0307509_10004631_pt1 | contig 19668 bp, 21 predicted proteins | sample 10_EM_MG_FD_202245 | JGI IMG/M metagenome (GOLD analysis project Ga0307509, IMG submission 202245) | Populus trichocarpa ectomycorrhiza microbial communities from riparian zone in the Pacific Northwest, United States - 10_EM | ecosystem: Host-associated > Plants > Roots > Unclassified | place...
TTCCCCCTCTTGGTTTGTAATGAATGACAAAAGAAACTAAGAAAACTAATAAGCGACAAACGAGGAAACGTATTCGTATTGCGGAAGGTTGTTTGCTTCCGGCGTGATCACCGGTGATTTTCAACAAAAACCAGGGGGACACGTACTAGTAGGTTGATAGGGAGGTGGAACCTGCACCTGATGGGAGGAGGAAATGGGCGATTGTGAGATAATCTTTTTGCCCTTGGATGAGGAAACACCAGGGGACACGGAGACGCCTTCACGCTGGCTAGGCATGGTAGCTGACTAGAGTCTTGTTGCCCTTGACCAAAGGTGTCGGTTTGAATTGCACTGCAGATGGCGAAACTGAAGCTTGCCAATAGGTTTGTGAACGCTGGAGATAGTCGAGAAATTCTCACGAGAGTAACCTACTAAAGCGCAACTAGCCCGGCCCCTTCTGGTTCTATATAGGAGAAGAGCAATGGGGAAGAAGGATAGCCAGCCTTATATAGAGGGGAGTTTGGCTGTGGGTGCTATCACTGCTTATGAACGCCCTTTCTAGGCACAATATATTAGGGTGCCTGACGAGGGGGAATTTCCTTCATTGGAGCCGAACTGGGAGTTTATTGCTTAGTTGTTAATATTTCGGCTATAGTCAGGATAGGCAGCGGGAAAGCTTCTCCCCCGAATCACGGTGGAGCACTCGAGTCATTTGACAGTTGGGGCCGAATAGCAACCGACACAGGGCAAAACAAACAAAAATTGCGGGTTTTTAAGCCACCATATTTCCACAGATCTTGAAGCACGGCTCCGGAAGATCTCTGAAACTTTTATCACGTATGAGACATAATCCGAAATTCATACAGAACTGTGGAGATATGAACCGGGTAAGGCATGTTGCGATGGTATCTTGAGGGAGAGGGCACCTCGCTCCTCAGTATTTCAGGAGCATGGAAGGAAAAAATTCCAGACTCTTTTGCACAGGTGCTACTATAGCCAATTACTTTTTGAATTTTTCTATGTTATTTCTACCCATGCCGGTTGGGAAATGAAAACCTTCGCTTTGGTGCGTTCCGCCTCTGTCTGGTCACCGAAACTACTGCTATAGCTTTTTAGAGAGCACGTGAAGACACTAACGTCATCGGGGCGGGGGTGGTGGTCCTTGCAACCTTTGACGTCCCTAAGGGAATGGAGGGAAATGAAAAAAATAAGAGAAATGGAGGCGCCCTCCTCGAATGAGGGATTTCCGGAACCACGGGCACCCTGCCTGCTGTGGTGGGAAAATGTGGAGTTCACTTAAGGCTTATTGTTCGGCGAAATACTAACACCCCGCTTTCAAAAGGGTTACGCCTTGGGGGCGATAGGCCTTTTTCTCATAATAGCAGAAGACGTGAGTTACCCACTCTGGAGTGTATGTAAACGTGTTTGTAATAAGATTCATAGGTATGGGTGCAGTCATTGTCTCTTAGAAAGCAGAAGTTGGTGGTCGCCGAACGGCAACTGTGAACACCAGTTTTTCCCACGACCGCCTGCAAGGGGGTGACAGGCCAAAGTACTCAATTCCCTTCACCTAAACCTATTGTGCATCCAGGGAGACAGGGTCATTTTTGCCCATTAATACATTTAACGCTGGTTGGGGACTTAGGGACGATCTTGAGCTCAAGGATAACATAATTTACCATCATGCGGCTCTTCGCAGGGATCCGGCTTGGCGCCAAGACCAGTGTTGATGGGTGCCCCACTTTGCCTGGTGAGAGGTGTAGCGATCGCTAAAATTGATCGCAGGTCACGAAATTTCACAGGATGCCAGTAATTAAGCCAAGAAAGCAGGACGAAGCAGAAGAAAATATTCAGACGGTGATTACCCACTAAGGCCATAGCGACAAGCCCGCTATTAGAGGCTCAGCAAAGAGGTATGATATTCCATACTCAACACTGTGGGGAAGGTTGCAAGGCAGAGTATCCTGGCCCAGGGGGCATCTCAAGAGCCTTGTATTGACCGAATATGAAGAAAATGCCATCGTGCGGTGGTGTGAGCGATTGGACGAATGGGGGCACCCAGCACGATTGGGTGTGGTAAAGAGCATGGTGGAGGCCATCGTGGCCTGGCGAATAAAAGACCGGAAGTTAGTAAAAAACAGGATAACCCGGTTTCTTAACCGTCATCCCAGCTTAGCAACTAAGCTCAGCAGTCGCCTAGATCACCAGCGGGCTTTAGCCAGTGATCCTGTGGCGTTGAAAGACAATTTCACCAAAGTAAGATTTCCCTACTCCATTATGATCGAATTAGTACTTATTATCTATATAGTCTCAAAGTCTAATTAAATTTTACGATATACCGCCCTCCAAGATATTAAACAGGGACGAGAAGGGGTTCATGATAGTGGTTGCACTTGACAAAATTCTAGCTTGGGATATGGCTATCAATAGAAAGACTTTGTTTAGCCGAAGAATAAAGATAATTGGAACGGGAAAATATATATTCAGTGACCTGGTTTTTTCCTTAAACTGTGGGAGAAACAGCGTCCTTAAATACATACAAAAACAAGAGAAACTCCTGCAAGAACTTCCTCAGTATGACCACATGGTTCTATCACTATAATCACATCATTTCCATATCATGACCATACGACTTCAGTACTATGACCAGTCGATTTCCTCCTCTTGTCCTGCAGTCTATTCTCTTTCCTTCCACCTTTTTCCCATTCCATCACATGTCCTTTCGTCATCCCTCCGAGACCCTTCTTCTAACGTCTATAGTGACGCCGGTATCCTACTAGTATATTCTAGTCATGGGTAAGTGTGGGCTAGTAGGAATGATGTAGATCACCTGAGAGGGCCGGTGACTAACAACACCACCCCTCACCGGCACTCCTATCCTATTCTGTCTCGCCAGTACTCAAGTCCGGCGAGATTCCACCAGGCGGTGCCATGACTAGGTAATTAACGAGGCTCAGGGGTTGATTGTGCTTCATGAAAGCTGGTCGGGGCAGGGCTTTTGTGAAAATATCAGCCATCATGTTGGTAGTCGGACAATATGTAAGAATGATTTGTCCGTTCGGTACATATTCCCGAATTAAATGGTACTGGATGTTGATATGTTTTGTTCTTGTGTGAAACTGAGCGTTTTTAGCTAATGCCAAGGCACCTTGATTGTCGACACTAATACGCTGTATCTCCTCCACATGCCTTTTAGCTCCCAAGTGCACTAACATTGCCTGTAGCCATATGGACTCCTTAACTGCCTGGGTTAGAGCCATATACTCTGCCTCAGTAGAAGATAAAGCAACCGTGCTTTGCTTCTTACTAGTCCACAAAATGGCGGCACTATTCAAGATACATGCATAGCCACCAATAGATCCCCGGTCCTCCCCAGCACCCCAATCAGCATCTTTGAAGCCAGTGCCTGCACCACACATTCAATGGCCTAGTCCGATATCTGTAGTGCCCATGGGGTAACGGAATATCCGCTTAACCGCAGTACAGTCTGACTTATGGGGATTGGCACCATATTGGCTGACTCTGGAGACAGCATAGGCAATATCTGAGCGCATTCCCAGCATAGCATACATTAATAACCTGACAGCAGATTGATATCTCTGCCTGTCTTTGGGCGTGGCTTGAAACTCTTCGCTACTCCTTTCTAGCCTAACATGTGGATCTGCTGGAGTTGATACTGGCTTGCACTGCTGCATTCCATGTACTCCCAAAATCTTCCGTATATATTGTCTTTGGGATAGGTGTAAGGTTCGTTTCTTGCGATCTCGGTAAATCTCAAGTCCAAGAATGGTTTTCAGATCGCCTTGGTCAGTCATAGCAAACTCACTATAAAGCTTTAACCGGATCAAATTAACCTGATCCCTTGTTGGTGCTGCAAGTATAACGTCATGCACATAGAGCAGTAGGATGAGTTGACCTTCATAGTTAATAAACAGACTATGGTCAGACAGGCTGTGAACAAAATTGTTGGAGCTGAAGAATGAATAAATACGGCCGTACCAGGCCCGTGGTGACTGCTTCAAACCATATATTGATTTTAATAGTCGACAGGCTACTGGCCGCTGGTAATCTGATGATGTAGGAGTAGCTGGAACTGAAACTCCCTCAGGTACCTCCGTGTAGACAAGTTCCTCAAGCTCACTATTCAAGAACAGACTCTTGACGTCCATACACTGGACTTCCCAATCTCTCCCACAGCTGTGTGAAAGAAGGAGACGAATAGTTGTGAACTTTGCTACAGGCCCAAAGGTTTCTTCATAGTCCACTCCCAGTTTCTGGCTAAATCCTCTTGTTACAAGCCTGGCTTTAAATCACCCATCTTCCTTTTTTCTAAAGATTTATCAGCAGCTGATGGCTGTACGATCCAATGGTAGTCGCTCAAATACCCATGTATTATTTTTTGATAGGGAGATAAGTTCAAACTCCCATACTACTTGCCATTTTTCCTTCTCAACACCTGTTAGTGCCTTGGTCAATGTTTGCGGCTCGACCTCTAGTGCATTCGCTATCAGGGCAAAGTGAGATTGTGGAGCGAATAGTTCTTTCTGTCTTCCATTCCGTTGTGATCTGCATACAACCCCTCCTCCAGTGCTCTGACTTCCTTTTCCTTTGTCACCTTGATTTCTTCTCTGGACATTAGTTGTGTAATGTGGTGGCTGAACTACAATTGAGTCTTGGATATCTGCATCCTCAATACTTATTTGTCGATCTTGTTGTGGCTCAATTGGTTCCAATCGTTTATAGTAATTGTCATTATCACTACCAGTACTTGCTGGCGACGCAGTGACAGGTTCCTTTTCCCATGAGATTCCCATTTCTTCATTATGCCCTGTGTCTTTTGCGATTCCTAGCTGAGACTCATCAATAATCACATCCTGTAATGTGATTTCCGGCCTGCATAGGGGGTCATACAACTGGTACACTTTGGACCCAGCTTCTTCGTCATCTCCAATGAGAATACATTTAACTGACTTCAGATCGAGCTTCCTCAGCTTTTCTTTGGGTACATGTACCCACGTCATTGATCCAAATACCCGGAGGTGTCCAATTCCTGGTACCTTTCCGCTCCAATGTTCGTGTAGCGAGAGGTCTCCATGGCTTCGTGATGGCATCTGATTGTGTATATGGGCTGCAGTAAATATTGCTCGACCCCAGAATTCTTGTCCATGCTTTTAGTCCGCAAGCATACATCTGGCACTTTCAACAAGTGTTTGATGCTTCCTTTCAGCAAGACCATTCTGTGCTGGACTCTATGGTGGGCTGACAAGGTGCTGAATTCCAGCATTTTCTAGGTATTGCTTAAACTGCGTGTTTATATGCTCACGCCCACCATCGCTCCGTAACGATTTTATAACTTTCCCGCTCTCCTCTTCTGCTCTTGAACGGTAAACTTGAAATAAGGCAAGTGATTCATCAGCAAAAGAATATTCGGCGTCTGGTACGTCGGCGTAGCATCCTGTGCGTCCTGAGTTCTATGGGAACGTCCACTCACATCCTTTGCGTCCTGAGTTGTGTTGCAATGCCTGCCCGCATCCTATTCAGCCTGGCTCACGGTGTCCCCTTCTTTCTCTTTTGATATGACCTAGCCTGATACGAGGGTCCTGAATACGCCCAGGCTCCACTTCATGTTACTTATTTCTCGTGATGCATCTAGCCTGTTTTTGGGTCTTTCTTACGTCTATAAGGATGATTAAATCGCTGCTGCTCACGGCGTCAGTTGGCCTCGGGAGCAGTATCTCTTTCTCTTCCGTGGGCCGGTAATCTACTAAACAGCCTGTATCGTGATTTATTTGATCTTATGATTCTCCAGAATGCTTTGTATAGACAATGGTAGATTTTATACTAAGATTCTCAGGCATCGCCGACCCCAACAGGAATTGCAAATTGGTTCTATGAATTTAGGATCCCTTAATAAACCTCGTTAAATGTTCTCGGATCAATCTGGCTGTTCACAATACAGCGCCGTTCTGTCTCCGGTATTAGGTGGGCCAGGCCCAGAATCCTCCCTATATCCACTATAGTAAATACACTGGCATCCTCCTTTTTTTGAATTCTAACTAGGTAATGCACATCTGATAGAAGCTCAGAGTTCACAGCGCTCGTGAACTGAATGCCGGCGAGCCGGCGCACTTAATTCTCGGATCTGTAGTCCCTGTTTTTGAAGAGAGCAACAAGCTTGGCTGGAAGACGGCCTCTGAGCGCACCGTACATCTCTTCCCTACCAGCCCTCACCTAAACCAAATTGTTGCAACTCGCCTGATTGCTAAAGTGTAGTGCCCTAGTGCATTGTGCCCGGTGGATGTGGTATACTTCAGATTCTTGGAACACTGGAACAGCGATTTCAACTTGTATCACTAGCTCAACTGGAAGTGATCCAAGTATCGCTGGGTCTTCAGAAAGTCGGCGCTCAGGCGGTAGATTATACCGGCTATATCGTATCAATTCACGACATACAATCTGGCAGCAAACGTCCGAGACCCTGGAAAAATCATCCACGTTGGAAACATGGTCCCTGTGTCCTTTAAGGATTCCCTTACAGGTCATCGGCTCCAGATGGGGGCTACTTGTCATGTTCAAATGTTGTAAGAAGTCAGGTGACGAATCACCACCACGACGCTGGATAGATGACAAGTTCAATAGTCTCACGCTGATTGCATGCTGACAACTATAGCTGTGCACATTTTGATGTGAGGCATCGTTCTTATTTGATAGCCGCTATCTATTCTTGATTTGTGTCTAATGCGCAATTTCGGCGGTCTTGGTCGAATACATCACAATAGTGCAAAATTGGCATATATGATCAGAAAAGTGACTTAGCAGATGTATCGTGATAAAGTTGAAATGCGATTCACTAGAGATCATGTCCATACGTCACCCATTCTCTTCTTCCCGGTCTGCTTCCAGGTTCCAGCACCATTTCGAGTGTACTATACACTCGCTCGTCTGACCTCTATGATGTCGCAGTACCCTTCGTTGCTCATCAATCTTCCTCCATGTGCGTTTTGTTACTTGATACTCTAAAAGATATCCTTCATCTGGTGAAACCTGTCCAGATAATCTTCCATATAAGCGATTGTTTCTCATGTGTGACTTCGGTACTGCTCCATCATATTGAAGTCAGCAAGTGCCTTGACGCATTCGAGAGCATGCATGAAATGTATAACTTGGACGCTCCCGGGCTGACGCAGCGCCACAGCGAGAATGTCCACAATACAGCGCTTCAGATTCCTCATCTCTCTCCCTTGCCACTGTGTAGCCTCGCGGTATCCTGTTTTCGGTACTAGGAATCCTGGGTAGGATAGTAATGTCTTCCAAACTTTGTCGAATGCATCAAGTCGTACCTGCTTCTTCAGAAAGCCCTGTATCCAGTCCATCATGTGCTTGAAAATTCCCAGATAAAAGGTATGGAGCATGTCTGTTTTGTTTAGATCGGACGGCGAAACCCGGGGGAGCCCGTAAAAAAGCATTTTGACCAAAACTCATTCCAAGACTAGCAGGTGTTATGTCGTGGTCTGTTTCTGTGATCCGGTCTCCATGTTTGAAACGTTGATATTTTGCGTAATCTCGAACTGGATCGACTTCGGTGTTGGATCCCGATTCTCCCGTAGGCACCTGACATCTAGGGCAGTTGTTTGATTTTGTTCTGTGCAGAGCGACATTTTCCAAGTGGTCAGCAATTCACCCAGTCAAGATTGGAAAGCACCTTCGAACCTTCCAATCGGTACAATCAATTGGTACACCAGCACTTGCAGGGTCTTGTAGAGGCAATAAGATGAATTCGTATACATTCCGTAGAGTGTTGGCATTGATTTGTCTCTGGTGTTGATCTGCCTTGGATGACTTTGCTAGTTTTGGGGGAATAGGCAATAATGCGAGAAGCAGAACTGCCATTGATGCAGGGCTGTTGCGCCGGGTGGAGGGAAGATTTCTGAGAGTAAGATATACTGGCCACGCTTTCTTGTGGCCTGAGAAGTTTGTGAGATACGTCTGATCTGACATCCCTATGATCGGAATCAGGGTGGTACCGTGTGGAATGGTCTCCTAGAATCTCTAAGCCATTGTCTGGTTCAAAATGGTTAGGACCCAGTACTTGAATATCCCACCACTAGTCGGCTGTGTGCATTTCCACATATATCCTTTGTCCACTCGGGTCGTATTGATGGCACGGCGCGTAAACAAAGTCATGGCCGTAGGCGATCTGGCGCAGGAGATATCTGACGCAGTCTAGGATGTTGCGATAGAAGAATAGTAATGTTCGCTTGCCATCATCAACCTGTCCTTCGTTCTATTGGAGATATGCACTGTGAGGATCTAATCCGCAGAGGTGGTTCTCAAGTGTATGCATAGAACTATACCAGGGGAATGGTGCATCACCAAGGCCACTTGAGAAGTATTTATTGATCGGTGACTTAGGTACTCTACACTCGATAAACCAAGACGCTGGCATGAAACAGTGAGCACTAGTGAATAGCGACTATGGATACTGACACAGATTGCTGTCTTCTTGCTCAAAACCCTTGACCTCTCCTATGGAAGAACCAGCGCCTTCATACATGGTGGGTTTACTGGGTAACATACTTGAAGGTTCATTATATATCTCTGTATCAGACTCGTAACCGATGTCATTGAATGCGTCGTACTCTTGTCTGGTCCGTTTGGCATCAGATTGGTAGTCTGAATCTGGGCCTTGATGCCCATCGTGGAGCTTTATGTTGCTTTCATTGTCACTATTAATCGCAGTTGAATAAGATTGTACTGTAGACACTAGGACGATACACAGATTTTCATGCGCATTTCGCAGGTGCTTCTCATACCCACCGGACCGGCTGGATTTCCGTCGGCACAATGGACATTTGTTAGAGATAGGGGAGTTTTTCTCAGATTGTCTCATCTGCTTTGTGTAGTTTTCAGGATAAGTCAATCAGGGGTGATGTCAACATTGTATATAGATCACGCGTAGGGTCAAGCGGCCTGGACAATCGAAACTATATCGAGTCTTTTAAATTGGTTAGCGTGAAGGTCACAGGGCGCTGGTTTTGTTTGTTTCAGGATCTTGAACGTGGTCCCAGAATTTCATGTTCAAATGCCTGTGTCTTGATTCTGTTTCATGTATTTAAGTTGAATCTGATAATGGGGGTCCTGTCATAGAGCGTCAGATAGAGGCTTTCTAATCAATTGGTAAAAATACTTGAATTAGTCAAGCGCGCTATAGGATCACGGAGTTTTATCTATAGTGGAAACAGATCCACACAGGGGTACTTCATACCGAGAATCATCTTTCCTTTCAGAACTTCCACTATATCCACAAGACGCACATCACTAGTCTCAGAAATTTAATACATCTATATTCACTGAAAGTCATTCGATATGGCTCAGAAGATGAACAATATACAATACGCTCTGATGCCAGCCGGTGGGCCGCAGCAGGCACCAGCAGGTGTGACATATAAACTTCCTGCCAATTCTCTCATCGGAGAAATCTCTCGTCGATGCACAGCTAGGGGGAAAGTGTAACAAACCAGCCTTCCGCTTAAGGTGTTCCGAACTGGAAACGACTATTTAGACTATCAGAGACTAGCGTTCTAGTCTACGTAGCCTACTTAGTCTCTTTAGTCTATCTTGATAGACTAACATCATTCGTAGATAGAAAGTATCGTGATTGTGGGAGGTTATATCGTTATAGGAATAGAGTACTCGCATACGAGTAATAGAGGAGGGAGGTAAAGAGAGTAAAGGTATCAGATATCTTGCATCTATGGAAGGTCACGGTCAATGGGCTTGGCCCATACCCCAGTGTCTGAGTGGTGTATTACTGAGATGGTTGCGTGAAGAGCTCTAACTATGGTGACCGGTTTTTTCTTTTTTTTTTTGAATCAAGTGCATTTGTTTTATTAAGGTACAAAGACAGCATGCATCTTTAACAATATGGGAGACAAAAACCCTACCCTCCTCACCCCAGGAAACATCCAAACGCCCCAGTCCCTCTGGAATGAGACCAACCGCACATTTCGCCTATCGCCCAACCAAATCCCCTGAACATACTCGTACATCCGAAAGAAGGAGAAAGGAAAGAAGCAAGCAGGAAAGAGAGGAGAACTCTCAGTAACATCTACTAAAATATAAAAACATAAGGAATGAATGAACCCCTGACAAAGGAAATTTACGTCTGATAAGTGACGTGTATCAGCCTGAGCTAGGAAGTGGGAGTATGGACCTGCACACCGTAGCGGTGCTGGGGGACGAAGCGGTGCCCGATGGCAGGATGGAGAGGTGGATGGAGGGCGTGCCAAAGCGGCATTAGCGACGGCCAAAAGGATGGGCGTAACCGAGGCGGGTTTTTGTATAGCGACCGAAGATCAACCGCGGGATGGGGGCAGTAAGGTGCCAGCTGAGGGGGTGAGAAGAAGGGGGATGAGAGTAGCTGTAACCGAGCAACGGGACGAAGACCAAGAGGGCGGAGAAAGGAGGAGGACGGGAGGAGGAAGGACTAGTCCAAACACTTGAGAAGACCGACTAGAGTAACCGCGGCCGATGCTTTTCCTAATGCGAAACGAAGATGAAGTGCTGAAGTTACTAACGAAAGTGATCCCCGACAGGACCACATAGCCAAGACGGAAAGGTACTTCGCAAAGGGCGTGGAGAGCTCAGCGCCGACCGTGAGCGAAGAGGATGGAATGCCAACTGTGCAAAACCTAGGCGAGGTGCGAAGGAAGTGCGGGGTAAGGGGGAGAACCGAACTTCATGAGCTGGAGTCAACAATGAATAGGAACGAGAACCCCGTAGAGCAGGGGGTAGACCCCAGAGGGAGGGGGGGGGTTATGGCATGACTCCCCAAGACAGAAGCCATCAAGGGGGAGGAGAGGGTGGTGGAGGATCCCACAATGATTTCCCTAGTGTTGAGATTTCAATCGCCGGAGGTGTAGGGGAGATGGTTTGTGCTAACTACTGTGACCTTTTTTTTTATTTTTTAAATCATACGTTTATTGTTTATACGGTACAAGAAATGACATGCATCTTTAAAGATATGGCCAAAACAAAACCGAAAATCAAACTAACAATCAACAACAGAAATAAACATAACCAGATCCCCCAACGCGACCAATGATTGTTGCAAAGCAGCTGTAGCTAAAATCAAGGAAAGTATAAAGCGGTTATCTAGTCTCGAGAGCCAGGGGTGGATGGGCGGTAAACAGAAGGAGAGGGTTTGGGGGGGGGTGTGTAGGGAGGGAGCAAGCGGGGGCATCCCAGGAGGGAAACCTGTGGCGGTGGGGCGAATGAACGCAGCCAGCGCGATGAGCAGCTGCTGGTTGGACCAGATAGGAGCCTCGGGAGCCACTTCTGAGACCCCTTGACGGAGGCAGGATCTCTGACGGGAGGAGGAGGAGGGGCAAGACAGGATAGCAAGTTCGAAGGACTGTGGGGCCTCAGCGCATAGCGGGCAGGACGTGTCGGCGTCAGGGTTGTCCCATGAGGTGTTAGCCGTGAGATAACCTTTCCCAGAGTGCATCTGGTGTATCCTACCCGCAACAAACTTGCCCAAACCCATGAAGGGATAGAGGCGTGTTGCGGGCAGATAGGGGTAGTACGGGGGGGCTAGGGTGGCAGACCAGTCGGAGCGGAGGCGTTGTTTAGCCCTTAATTTGAGGCGAGTATAGGAGGGGACAACCCCCAGGACTGGGGGCAGGGAGTCTGTTAGGTGGAGGGAGATGGGTGGCAGCGTAGAAACGTCGTTTACAAGGGGGACGGCCCGGTTGGCCAAAGCTGTGATGGTGTTCTGCCGGTATCTTGGGTTCTTGGTCTTGTCCGGAGCAGAACGCCAGTTGAGGTTGAAAAAGAGATAGGGTTGTGAGATAATTTTCCCACGCTCTATTAAAGCGGCACGGTGGGGTGAGAAGGTGGGGACAGACTTAGGGAGACGCACTGTGGCAGGGTTTACCTCTGGAGGGGAGCAGATGAGCCTTAGGCCGGCAAGGCGGCGTTGGTGGTCTACTAAAACAGGTAGTGGGGGAAGACAGGCCTCCCTGTGTAAACATGCTATGTTGGTTAAGAAGAAATAGTTGGTAATCCACCTACAGACCCGATGCCAGAAGACGGACATCGGGCCCGTGATAGACGGGGGGGTTCCTTACAGCGGACCGATATAAAAGGATCGGAGCAAGGAGCGAACACGCCAAGGAGAGACAAAGGTAGGGCGGAAGGCCCATCCCGGGCAGGGAGAGGCGGTGAATCGTGGCTAGGGCGGCATTTGCAAGTGTGTACCTGCGGGAAAAGTGGGACCTGGAGTCCAAGGCGGGGGTGCAGATGAAGCCCAACCACTTCAGGCGGGATTGTGGGTAGAAAGGCTGATCCTCTAGCTGCACTGAGAGGGAGCATGGTGGCTCGTTGCTCCTGGTGGTCCTCCAGTGGATCAGTTCGGTCTTGGGAACGGAGAAGGAGATGTTGATTGGGGAGGCCTTCCACTAACTACTATGACCAGTTTTTTTCCATTTTTCTTTTGTAAATTATATCCATTTGTTTAAGGTACAAAGACAGCATTCAGCTTTAATGCTATGGCCAACAAAAACCATTCCCTCCTCACCCCAGGAAACATCCAAACCCCCAAGTCCCTCTGGTATGAGACCAACTGCACATCTCGCCTATCGCCCAACAAAATCCTACGAACATACTCGTACACCCGAAGGAAGTAGAAAGGAAAGAAGCAACCAGGAAGGAGAGGAGAACCCTTAGCGACATCTACTACAGAAAGTATAAAAACGTAAGAGATGAATGAACCCCTGACAAAGGAAATTTACATCTGATAAGTGACGTGTATCAGCCTGAGCTAGGAAGTGAAAGTATCGACCTGCACAGCGGAGCAGTACCGGGGGACGAAGCGGTGCCCGATAGCAGCATAGAACGGCGTATGGAGGCGACTCTGGTGAGGGGTCGCTGGAGGGTGTGCCAAAGCAGCATTAGCGACGGCCAGGAGGACGGGCGTAACCGAGGCGGGTTTTTGTATAGCGACCGAAGATCGACCGCGGGGAGGAGAGCAGTAAGGTGCCAGCTGAGGGGGTGGGAAGAGGGGCGATGGGAGTAGCTGTAACCGAGCAACGGGACGAAAACCAAGAAGGTAGAGGAAGGAGGGATGGGAGGAGGAAGGACTTCCGAACACTTGAGACGACCGACTAGAGTAACCTCGGCCGATGCTTTTGCGAATGCAAAACGATGACGAGGTGCTGAAGTTACTAACCGAAGTGTTCCCGGAAAGGACCACATAACTGAGACGGAAAGGTACTTCGCAAAGGACTTGGAAAGCTGAGCGCCGACTGTGAGCGCAGAGGACAGAATGCCGACCGTGCAAAACCTAAGCGAGGTGTAAAGGAAGTGCGGGGTAAGGGGAAGAACTGAACTTCATGAGCGGGAGTCAACGATGAACAGGAACAAGAACCCGGTGGAGGAGGGGGTAGACCCCAGAGGGAGAGGAGGGGTTGTAGCATTGCTCCCTTAGGCAAAAGCCATCAAGGGGGAGGAGAGGGGGTGGTGGTGGATCCCACGATGATTTCCCTGGTGTTGAGATTTCAATCGCCGGAGGTGTAGGGGAGATGGTTCGTGCTAACTACTGTGACCGTTTTGCTGTTTTTTTTTTTCTTTTTTTAATCTCGCTTATTTATTGTTGATATCGGGGCAAAATGCACAACTGTGCTCATCCCACGGTGCTAGGTACATGGGTCCTCGGCTGCAATGTAAGCCATGTGGACCAAAACCTCCTACTACAGTCCTTCCCGCTATCCCCAAGCTAAAACCCTCTGACCCTGCCCGACAAAGAAAGAATCCCCCGCCCGGTACTATGGGTAGAAACTACAAGGAGATGTGACCACGGGCCTGAAAGCCACGAACCAATAACCCCCGCGAAAGCCTAGCCTAAAAGAAAAACATCCCCAACCGACAGTAGACACAACCAACAAAGAAAACTAACCCACTGCCCCAAATCAAACAAGCTATAAGCTAAACCGTAGTAAAACCCCACCGGGCCCAGCTCCCGAAGGAATAGGGACTCCTGAATGATGGGTCTCGGGGACACAACGAGGGGAGGAAAGCTCCTGGAGACATATAGCCACGCCAGCCGAGGCTCAGGAAGAGTGACCGAGTTCGAGAGGATGCCGGCTAAAGAAGGAAGGCTCGTGGCAGTTTGAGGAAGATCTGGTCGGCTATTTCGGGAAACGAAGCCCGGAGAGAAGTTTTAAACATGCTCCCCTAGTCCGAGGACATCAGAAGGGAGCAGAGGTCTGAAGGTGGGCCTAGAGCCGCGAGCAGTAGGGTGCCAGCCGATCCAAAGGTCGGGGAGGCGGAGGGCGGAGGGCTAACCGACACGAGAAGTGTGAGGAAGGCTGACAGAAACGGTGTCACGATGTTTCAAAAAGTCCGACCGTACCAGCAGAGCACAAAGGAGACAGTGCAATACCAGAGAGCAGTGCCACCGGGGACAGCTACTTAACCAATCGACCGAGACTAAAAACCGACCGTTGACGGGTGAGGGGTTTCCGACCGTGGAGGGCTGCCTAAGCGAGCCCGGAGAAGAGGGGGTGTGGGCGAACTCAACCAACCCCTAGGAATAAGCTTGCTAGGCCTCACCATCAGAAGGGAAAGGAAGAGGGAGGGGAGAGGGCTTCACTCAGACAGAGGCAATGTGGCGTGTCTGAGGAGAGGGGGGTGGATGAAAGTGACAATAATTTCTGGTGGTGTTGAGATTTCAATCGCCGGAGGTGTAGCGGAGATGGAGCATGCTAACTACTGTGACTGTTTTCTTTTTTTTTTTCCTTTTCTTTTTTTTTTCTTTTTTAAATCAAGTGCGTTTGTTTTATTAAGGTACAAAGACAGCATGCATCTTTAACGATATGGCCGACAAAAACCATGTCCTCCTCACCCCAAGAAATATCCAAACCCCCAAGTCCCTCTGGTATGAGACCAACCGGACATCTCGCCTATCGCCTAACCAAATCCTACGAACATAGTCGTACACCCGAAGGAAGCAGAAAGGAAAGAAACAACCAGGAAGGAGAGGAGAACCCTTAGTGACATCTACAAAATATAAGAACAAAGGAAATAAATGAGCCCCAGACAAAGGAAATTTACGTCTGATAAGTGACGTGGATCAGCCTGAGCTAGAAAGTCGGAGTATAGACCTGCACACCAGAGCGGTGTCGGGCGACGAAGGGGTGCCCGATGGCAGGATAAAGTGGTGTATGAAGGCGACTCTGGTGAGGGGTCACCGGAGGGAATGCCAAAGCGGCATTAGCGGCGGCCGGGAGGACGAGCGTAACCAAGCCGGGTTTTTGTATAGCGACCGCAGATCGACCACTGGAAGGGAGCAGTAAGGTCCCTGCTGAGGGGGTGAGAAGGGGGGGGGCGGTGGGTGTAGCTGGAACCGAGCAACTGGACGAAGACAAAGAGGGTGGAGGGAGGGGGATGTGAGAAGGAAGGACAGTCCGAACACTAGAGACGACTAACTAGAGTAACCGCGGCCGATGCTTTTCCGAATGCCAAAGAAGACGAGGTGCTGAAGTTACTAACCGAAGTGTTCCCCCACAAGACTACACAATTGAGACGGAATGGTACTTCGCAACGGGCTTGGAAAGCTCAGCGCCAACCATGAGCGAAGAGGACAGAATGCCGACCGTGCAAAACCTAAGCGAGGTGCAAATGAAGTTCGGGATAAAGGGGAGAACCGAACTTCATGAGCTGGAGTCAACGATGAACAGGAACAAGAACCCCGTGGAGGAGGGGGTTGACCCCAGAGGGAGAGGAGGGGTTGTAGCATCGCTCCCCTAGGCAGAAGCCATCAAGGGGGAGGAGAGGGGGTCGTGGTGGAATCCCACAATGATTTCCCTGGTGTTGAGATTTCAATCGCCGGAGGTGTAGGGGAGATCGTTCGTGCTAACTACTGTGACCGTTTTTCTTTTTTTTTTCTTTTTTTTTTTTTTAAATAATATGTTCATTGTTTCTACGGTACAAGAAATGACATGCATCTTTAACGATATGGCCAAAACAAAACCGAAAATCAAACTAACAATCAACAAAAGAAACAAATATAACTAGTTCCCCCAACGCGACCAATAATCGTCGCAAAGCAGCCGTGGCTAATCAAGGAAAGTAAAAACCGCTAAACTAGTCTCGAGGGCCAGGGGCAGGTGGGGCAGTGGTTTGGAGGAGAGGATTCGGAGGAGGGGCATAGTGGGAGGGCGCAAGAGGGGGCATCCCCGGAGGGAAACCGGTGGCAGTGGTGCGGATGAACACAGCCAGCGCAATGAGCAGCTGCTGGTCGGACCAGACAGGGGCCTCGGGGCCCAAGTCAGAGATCCCTTGGAGGAGGCGGGATCTCTGACAGGCGGTGGAGGGGCAGGACAGGATGGCATGTTCGAAGGTCTGCGGGGCCTCCGAGCATAACGGGCAGGACTTGTCGGCATCAGGATCTCCCCACGAGGGGTGAGCCGCGAGATAGCTTTTCCCAGAACGCATCTGGTGTATCCTTCCTGCAACAAATTTGCCCAGACCCATAAAGGGGTGGGGACGAGTTGAGGGCGGGTAGGGATAGTAAGGGGGGGCCGGGGCGGCAGACCAGTCAGATAGGAGTAGTTGTTTGGCCCTCAATTTGAGGCGCGAGTAAGATGGAACAATCCCCGGGATCGGGGGTAGGTAGTCTGTTAGGTGAAGGGAGATGGGTGGCAGTATAGAGACATCTTCCACTATGGGGGCGGCCGCATTAGCCAAGGCTGTGATAGTGTTGTGACGGTATCTCGGGTTCTTGATCTTGTCTGGAGCAGCACGCCAGTCGAGGTTGAAGAAGAGATAGGGCTGGGAGGTAATCTTCCCACGGGCCGTTGAGGAGGCACAGTGGGGCGAGAAGGTGGGAACGGACTTAGGGAGGCGTGCCGTGGCCGGGTTTATTTCCGGGGGGGAGCAAATGAGCCTTAGGCCAGCAAGGCGGCGTTGGTGGCGTACAAGTATAGGTAGCGGACGAAGACAGGCTTCCCTGTGCAAACATGCTAGGTTGGTGGAGGAAAAGCAGTTGGTGATCCACCTACAAACCCGATGCCAAAATACGGACATCGGGCCCATGATGGACGGCGGGGGGGCCCAAATCGCGGACCCGTACAGGAGAATCAGAGCAAGGAGCGAACGCGCCATGGAGAGACAAAGGTAGGGTGGAAGGCCCATCCCAGGCGGGGAGAGGCGGCGCATCGTGGCTAGGGCGGCATTCGCAAGTGTATACCTCCTGGAGAAGTGGGACCTCGAGTCAAAGGTGGGGGAAAATATAAAACCCAGCCATTTCAGGTGGGACTGTGGGTAGAAGAGCTGGTCTTCCAACTGCACCGGGAGGGAGCACGGTGGTCCATTGCTCCTGGCGGTTCTCCAGTGGATCAGCTCAGTTTTCGGGACCGAGAAGGAAATGTTAATCGGTGAGGCCTTCCTCTTAAGCGCAGAGAAGGACTTTTGAAGTAGGCGAACGTTCGTTCTGTAGGAGGGTGAGGCCACTGTGACAGCGAAGTCGTCGACGTAGGAGACAATCAGCGACCTGGGAGCTTCCAGGTGGAGCGAGGAGACGTATATGACGAATAGGAGGGGGGAGATGGGGGACCCTTGAGGGACTCCAACTGAGACAGGGGCGAAAGAGCGGGGGGATCCCTGGAACGTCAGGCGGCAGGTGCGGTCCCTGAGAAAAGAACCGACCCACTGGACCAGGTACGGGCTGACCCCTTTTCTGTGGAGGAGAGAGAGGAGTGAGGCGGACTCTACGTTGTCGAAACCCCCTTTCACATCCAGGAAGAGAGTGGAAACTTTGTATCGGAGGCGGTGGAAGCATTCAACGTTGTGCTGCAGGACAAGGGCGGCATCGGTGGTGGACCTTCCTGGGAGGGACCCGCACTGAAGAGGGTGGATGAGGGAGCATATCGTAGCCTGGGCTGAGAGGCGGGACGCTACAACCCTCTCGAGAATTTTGGAGAGTGTCCGGAGGAGGACGATAACCCTAAAGGAGGAGGGTGAGTCATATGAGGGCTTGCCCGGCTTTTCGAGGACAATACCAAGCGCCTTCTTGAGGGAGGGAGGGTGAAAAAGGTGGGCCAACAGGGGGTCGAGAAGGGAAGGAAGAAGGGAGGGCTTGATTCGGTGCACCGACTTCCACACGGAGTATGGGATGTGGTCGGGACGAGGGGCGGAGGTGTTTGAGGACTTGGAAAGAGCCCTGGAGACCTCCTCAGAGGTCAGGGGAGTGTAATCCTCATAGCGTGCGAGGCGGAGGAGCGGGGGAGAAGGGGGTTTGGAGGGAAAAAAGTGGTCGAGAAGCGCTTCCGCTACCTCAGCCGGATCGGATGCCCCTGGAAGGTCCGGGAATCTCTGTGGTGGACGACCAAATGCGAACATTTTGGCCGTCCAGAGGGAGCGTGGCGTGGCCGAGGACAGGAAGTCCGACCAGTGAGCTTTCTTGGGCGAGGCAATGGCCTTAAAGTACGTACTCCTTGAGCTCTTTACATTGCTCCAGTTGAGGGGGGAGGGGTTGAGGCGGGACACCCTTGCGAACTTGTGGTATTCCCTCCTCAGAGATGATAGGCGGGGGGACCACCATGGCTTCGAGCGGGGGCAGGGACGCTTGCTCGGGGCATGGGAGGTCAAGAGGGAGGTGAGGCGGGTGGACGAGATATCGAACCCCCTACTCATGGAGTTGGGTGTGGGCCTCGCGGGGCAGGGTAGTGTGGTGAAGGTATCCAGTGCTTTCCCTACCGCTTCCAGGTCGAGGAGGGCCCAGTGTGGAGTAGGGGGGGGTAGCATGATCGCGGGTGGGTTTAGTGTTATCTCACAGGGAACGTGGTCTGAGCCAGTGGAGGGGAGGGGGGTGTCCCACGAAGAGACGAAGGAGGACAGGGCGGTATTCGCGAAGGCTAAGTCCAGAACGGAGGGTCGCGAGACAGTGTCAAAGGGGAAACGAGTGTAGACCCCGGGGGTGTTGAGAAGATGATACGGGGCTTCAAAAGCAGCGTCACAATAGCGTGTGGAGATGGTGAACTCCCGCTCAGAGAGGGAGCGACAGGGGTCTGCTAACGGGTGGTGGAGGTTAAAATCACCCAAAACCAGGTGAGGGTAAGAAAGAAAAGAAAACACCCGCTCAGGCAACACGGAGCGGTAGGGAGGACTATTTGTGCGAAGAAGGTACACCGAGGTGACCCTAAGGGAGCGGTAGGGGGATCCAAACAGGCCTTCAGGGGAGAAAACATCAATCGAGAGCATGTCTGAGGATCCGTGAAAAACAGTCGAGCAGGATAAGTGCTGGTTCAAGGTGCGAGAAACATAAATGGCCACACGTGGGCGGCCAGGAGGGGGTGGTGTGCAGGACATAAATCCCGGGAAAGTAGGCAGAACCGATCGCCTAGAGGGGGGGTCTTGAATAGCAACAAGCAAAGGAGGGCAAGGCAGCGTAGTAAAGCTGTGAAAGAGTGAAAGAAAAACATCCCAGCTCCCAAGGCAGTTATGTTGAACGATTGGAAAGGACGGGAAGACAGCACTGCTGTCGGTGTATCGAGTGAAAAAACTCTCCATTATTGGGCAGAGCCCACGGAGGAGTCAGAGTCTAGAGATTCATCACCGCTCTCTCTTGGGGCGAGATCAGTGATGGTGATGGTCCGTTGGGCTCTCTGCCTAGGTGGAGGAGCATCGCGG
>Ga0307509_10004632_pt1 | contig 19666 bp, 13 predicted proteins | sample 10_EM_MG_FD_202245 | JGI IMG/M metagenome (GOLD analysis project Ga0307509, IMG submission 202245) | Populus trichocarpa ectomycorrhiza microbial communities from riparian zone in the Pacific Northwest, United States - 10_EM | ecosystem: Host-associated > Plants > Roots > Unclassified | place...
GTAGGGGTGATCATGGGTCGCCAGGACGACAGCCCTGAGCACCAGACGCTGTCAGGACGCACAGGGCGAAGAGGTCTGTGCCCGGGTGGCGTCAGGATTCAGGGTGGAAACAAAGGCAAATCAGGACACAACGTCGGATCGACGTGGCGTCCTAATTCGCGATTGACGTTCTGTGCGTCAGGTGCATCAGACGCACAGGGCGCACAGGACGCAAGCTAGTTTTTTTGCTGATGTACATCCTTGAATGACAGTCTTATTGTCCCTTTTGCATTCTATAAGCTAGAAGGTCCATGTTTTTACATCTCCCTTAGTCACCTGTAGGACCAGCCCTTGCTAGTATAGTAGCAGCGCATATTGTACTTTAGTTCTCAGGAACAAATACAAATCTAACATCTGGGTGAACAGCTCACAGGATAGTTGAGCAAATCATTTGAATGCTTTTAAGCCCTAAGTTTAGAGTAGACACATGATCGGAAAATGTTATGCCCTATTCAGAGGAAATTATCCGGGAAATCTTGAACCAAGAGCGGAATTTAATATGGCACATGGAGAATATGCTTTCCTAATTATAACCCACTACCTCTCTAATCGAGACTCAACCGGCTGCAACGTGGTTAGTTCAGGGCAGTGTTCCCGATGGTCCAGTCTGTCCGTCTTCGAGTCAGGACGGGAGGCAGACTACGGTTAGTAATGGACACGATCATGATCGAGCATATAATTGAGAGTCTGATGGGTTATGATCTGATGGATCAATTGGGGGACCATGATCGAGCATGGTCGAGTATAGTCCGTTATCATCGACTATGCTAGAGTATGATCTATTCCGCACTTATCAGTATAGAAATATACATTGAATCCAGAGTCATTGAAATACCCGGATAGGTGACTCCTTTATATATTGTTGAAAAGTTTAGGACATTGGAAGTATCCACTAGCTGCAATAGACCCAAAACAATGGAAGTGGTGACATTACGTCGTTAGGATAGCAGTTAAAGAGCTAATTGGGCAAAGTTTTGCTTAAAGAATTGGTATCTAGTGCGCCAGTAGACTCCTTTTATATAAGTTCATCGTATCGTTCAACACAAGATTAGTAGAGTGATCAGTCATGATTCTAGATGCTCGAGTATACTCGATGATAGTCGAGCATGATCGAGCAGTACCTATGATCGAGGGACCCCTATGATCGTGGCTAATCGAGTAGGCTATAGTCCAGCAAAACTCGATCATCATCTGATCGTGTCAATCACTAACTACGCCTCATGGTCCTTCTTTTTGGGGGTGCTAGGACAGACTACGCCCGGGAATGTGAGGACCGGACGGACTATAGGAGACTATAGTCCTAGCGCTTGGACCTCCTGTACTAGCCAAGTTGATATCATCCACCTCAAAACGGATTCTTTTGACGTCATGAGACATCACTCGTGCCTTCCCCAACATTACCCGGCCGCCCCTCACCATCCCCGACAGTCTTCAACAGCCCCGGCTGTCCTCAGCCGTCCCCGGCCTTCCCTTGCGGCCCACCCCCCTGCCTTGAACTAATATGTCTCACCCTGTAGGGCCCACCGTCCTGCCCAAAGAGGGTCTTCCTTTGCTTAGGCCGCCCCGGATGGACTAAAGATAGCCGTCCCGTCCGTGGCTCTTTGCAGTCGCCTCATGGGGCCCCACCGGGCCCCCGGATGGCTGGGAACACTGGTTCAGGGTTGAAGGGCTTTTGATCAAGGTTGTCATTTGGAGGCTACATGGAGGGAAATCTTTTCAAAAGGCCAACTTCCGCTAAAGACCGCTTAAGTAGAAGCGACGGAGAAGAAGAAAACAAGAACGACACCCTCCCGGACAAAACTGACGGAACCCCATCCTAGTATGGAAGGTTAGGGCACACTTGTGAGTGTGAGCAGGGCTATCGCCATGTCGCGCGACAATGACTGGTGTTTGTGTGTAGAGAGCCCACTGTGCGGGTGGCCACCGCAAACTGTATTTAGCCTGAGCTGCGTTCCTTTCTCTATACATTACTCTTCAACCTTTGGCCTTCACGTTTATCATATACATCGAATATCGAACACATTCAGCTTTCCTACCACTCATCGTTCCAGGTCTTTCTCACGACGACAGCCTCACGGCATTGTCACGGCGGTGCTTCTAGGGCGGCATATTTCCCTACCCTACACAAGACCTCCATCAGAAACCACAAGAATCTGCTGCTTTTTTATTCTTTCCTGGAGCCTTTGTGAACGCTACGGACCTGCCTATACGTTCCCTGAGTGAATTTTCGATCCAAATGCAGGCGCGAATTAGAGCTTTGGCTATATACAAAGCCATCCTTAGTTCACCCCGCCCTTCCCCTCAGCGGCTAGACGTTTGTGCTTCTGTCAGTGTCTGGGTGGGTATGCGTTCTTATACAACGGCGAATATGAGTCTGGGGGTAGCAGACGTTAGTCCCGACATGAGGGGCCACCGAACACCGCTTTTACGGGCTGTCAAGCGCGGGCAAGAAGCAGTCGTCAAGCGCCTGCTTGAACGGGACGATATCGACCCCAACACCACTGATCGGCGTGGCCGGACGCCACTTGCCAGAGCCGCAAGCAAGGGGCAAGAGGGAATCGTGAAGCTGCTACTAGAGCAAGAGGATGTCAACCCCAACACTGCCGATAAGCATGGCCGGACACCACTCTTCAGAGCAGCCACCAAGGGGAACGAGAGAGTCCTGAAGCTGCTGCTGGAGCGAGAGGATGTTAACCCAAATACTGCGAATGATAATGGCGAAAGGCCGCTCGATAGAGCCATATGGAAGGGGCACGAAGGAGTCGTGAAGATGCTATTGGAACGAGGGGATGTCAATCCCACTATTTCGTATGATTATGGAGAAACACTTCTTCGATATGCTATGATGACTAGGCAAGAGGCAATGGTAAAGATGCTGATAGAACGGGATAATATCAATCCAAATGCTGTGGGCTGTGATGGTGTTTCACCACTCTGGACAGCTGCCAAGGGTGGGAATGAGGCAGTGGTGGAGATGCTGCTGGAGCGCAAAGAGGTCAACACCGAGTTTGTGGATAAACATGGGCGAACGCCGCTCCGCACGGCTGCTCGGTGGGGACATGAAGGAGTCGTGAAAATGCTATTGCAACGAGAGGATGTCAATCCCAATACTCCCGATAATTATGGAGAAACGCCGCTCACTGCAGCCGCCAAGTTTGGACACGAAGGAGTCGTGAAGATGCTTCTAGAGCGCAACGATGTTAAGGCGGACCATATGAATGAACATGGCCGAACACCACTCTTCAAGGCTGCGGGCAAGGGATATGAAGGAATCGTGAAGATGCTACTCGAGCGAGGGGATGTCAATCCCGATACTACCGATAATTATGGAGAAACAGCTCTCTCGCAAGCTCTAAAATGTGGACATCATGCTATTGCAAAATTACTATCCGAACATAAAATTCTCATTCCACCGTCAGATGGTGATAAATTCACAGCACTTCGCTCACCCGAACCGTCAAATCTTGATATCTAGATCGGAGCCCATCTGGGATGATCCGCAAGTTTTGATTTCAAGTCTAAAGCTCAACAGTACACATACGCGCTCCTCTAATCTCGATCTGATTAACTAAGCTCGAGACGAACCGTTGTTCCGGGAGCCTTATCAATAATCACAATATATCAATCGAAACTCTTCTGTCAGACAGGAGGTGAGACATGGGCTAGCAAAGGAATGGTCGAGGGGTCGAGGGGTCGAGGGATGGGCAGTTGGTGTGGGATGGGTTTGCTATGTATGAGAAGTGGTTGTGAGATGGCCAACTCGATAGCAATGGTTGATAAAGCTGATAGGTAGTTGAGTCAATTTACAGTTTAATTACTCGAAGCTACTATTTTCCGGGCAATTAATTACGAATGATTGCACTGGCCGCCCGCCTTTTTACCCTCCCAGCTTAGAAAAATATTTCTCCCTTTCTGGAAGCACTTCACGCTTCAATAGAATGACAATTCTGCACCAGGCAGATCTGCACTGCAACACTGACATATCTAGAAAACCACAATTACCCAGGGCCCAGCACCCTCAGCAGTGATTGCCGCCTCCAACCTGATGGCCACACTTAACAAGACAAACATGATAGGACTTGTACTAGCAGATCCATGACCAGGCCACCTGCACCTGTGGTAAACCCACGGGTTGGCTGGGAATACAATATTCCCTCCTAGGAAGGAAGGCGAGCAAGGGGGAATCTGCGGAACAGTCGAGTGTTGTATGGTAGAGGCAACCACTCTCCCTGTGTCGTGTAGATCTCATAGCGGCGTTGAAGGGAGGCTATGGGTCTCAATCCTTCATCTGGCCCATTTAGTTAGCAGGCACGCATCTGAAAATAAACATGGATTTCCTTCTCACCACCATGTCCTCTTCACCCGACAGGTCATTAGCTTCAGCGCATTCTACTTTGTTTAAATAGGAGGAAATTGGTTTCCTTCGATAGAGAGCAGCTCATGGTATGTGCTTTCTGGAGTTGTTTTCTACTGATTTTATCCTTTATTTTCTTTTCTCTCTACTCTGAATTCTGCCTATTTTATATCAGTTCTATAATGGTAGAATTTTACAAATTCAAACTATTGCCTAATCTGGCTTTCAAGCTCGCTGTCTTGGGGGATGATGATCTGTAGCCTAGAGGTAGAGCATGTCGGACTAGGTAAATGAGTGGAACCTCTATTGCAATCTTTGACTTTTATGGGATTTCGCTTAGTGGATGGTAGTGTTTTGGAATTCCGGCAAGGAATGTTCATGTATATTCACAGTGGAATTATTGCCTTGTTTAGTTGGCACAAAAGTTGAGATTTTTAGATTCCTTTATGACTATCATACAAGATTCTGTTAAGTGCCCAGTGCCCATGTCCTTGTAGTGAACATGATTCCAGGTAGTGGAATTATGGTTGATTAAGAGGATTCCGAATTTCGATAGCTATTTCCTTATTTTCACGAAATGGCAGACTTCAGACAAACATCCAGAAAAGAACACACTTGGTTGAATGTCGATCCTATTGTTGTTTTTGCTTTCTATAAGCTAGAATCTCTATCTTGTTACCTCTCCCTTGACCGATTGGACCAGCGCAGGCTAGTCTAGAATCGGCACATATTGGACTTTGATTCTTAGGAAGAAATACAAATCTGAGATGTGGGTGAACATCTAACAGGATAGTTGAGCAAATCATTTGAAAGGGTTTAAGCCTTAAGTTTATACTAGAAAGATTGGAAAATGTTATCCCCTATCCAGAGAAAAATATGAGGGAAAACTTGAACTGAGAGCGGAATTGAACATGGAACGTGGAGAGTAGTGTTTCTTAATTTATAACTAATTACTTCTCTAATCGAGGCGCTACACTGTGCAATCGGATTAGTTCAGGGTGGAAGGGTTTTTGATCATAACTGTCGTTGGGAGGGTATCATACATGGGGGGGGGAAATCTTTTCAAAAGGCCGCCTTCCGCTACGGGCCGCTTAAATTGAAGTGACGGAGACGCAGAAAATGATAACGATACGCTCCCGGACGAAATTGATGGAGTAACGCCATTCTTGCATGTAAGGTTAGGGCACACTTGTGAGTGTGAGCAGGGCTATCGCATGTCGTGCGACGGTCGCTCGTGTTTGTGATAGAGAGCCCAAGTGTGAGTGACCACCACAAACTGTATTTAGTCTGAGGTGCGTTCCTTTCTCTGTACATCATTCTTCGACCTTTCACCTTCACGTCTGCCATTTACATCGAATATCGAACGCATTCTGTTTTCCTACCACTCATCTTTCAGGGTCTTTCTCACCACGATAGCCTCGCGGCATTGTCACCGTGGTGCTTGTAGGGCGGCATATTTCCCTACACTAGACAACACCTCCATCAGAAACCACAAGAATCTACTCCTTTTTTATTCTTTCCTCATTTGTCCCTGCGGGATCCTTTGGGAGCTGCTACGATTCTCTGCCTATACGTTCCCTGTGTGAACTTTCAACCGCAATGCAGGCGCGAATTAGAGCTTTGGCTATTTACAAAGCCATCCTGAGTTCACGCAGCCCTTCCCCTCAGCGGCTAGATATTGGTACTTCTGTCCGTGTCTGGGTGGGTAAACGTTCTTATACAACGGCGCATACGAGTCTTGGGGTGGCAGACGTTAGTCCTTCCAGGACGAGCCTCCGAACACCACTTTTACGGGCTTTCAAGGGCGGGCAAGAAGCAGTCGTCAAAAACCTGCTTGAGCGGGACGATGTCAACCCTAACACCGCTGATCAGAGGGGCCGGACACCACTCTTCAGAGCCGCTAGCAAGGGGAATGAGGTAATGGTGAATCTGCTACTAGAGCGAGAGGATGTCAACCCCAACACTGCTGATGAGCATGGCCAGACACCACTCTTGAGAGCGGCCATTAGAGGGAACGAGAGAGTCCTGAAGCTCCTGCTGGAGCGAAAGGATGTCAACCCAAATACAGCGGATGGAGATGGCGTAACACCGCTCGGTAGCGCCATCTGGAACGGGCATGAAGGAGCCGTGAAGATGCTATTGGAACGTGGGGATGTAAATCCCAATATTTCGTATGCTCTTGGAGAAACACTGCTTATATATGCTATCACGACTAGGCGAGAGGCAATGGTGAAGATGCTGCTAGAACGGAAAGATACCAATCCAAATGCTTTGAGTAGTGATGGTGTTTCACCACTCTGGAAAGCTGCCTGGGGTGAGCATGAGGGAGTGGTGAAGATGCTGCTGGAGCGCAAAGATATCAACACTGAGTTTGTGGGTAGATATGGCCGAACACCACTCCACCAGGCTGCTTGGTGGGGACATGGGGGAATCGTGAAGGCACTGTTGGAACGAGAGGATGTCAATCCCAATACCGCCGATGGTTTCGGAAGAACACCACTCTCTAGTGCCGCCTTCTATGGACATGAGGAAGTGGTGAAGATGCTTCTAGAGCACAAGGATGTCAAGGCAGACCCTATCGAAAAAGATGGCCAAACACCCCTCTTCATGGCTGCGCGTAAGGGATATCAAGGAATCGTGAAGATGCTACTGGAACGAGGGGATGTAAATCCCAATACTGCCGATAATTGTGAAGATACACCACTTTCTAAAGCCGCCAGTTTGGGACGTGAGGGAGTCGTAAAGATGCTTCTAGAGCGCAACGATATCAAGGCAGACTCTATCGAAAAAGGCGGCCAAACACCCCTCTTCATGGCTGCGCGTAGGGGATACCAAGGAATCGTGAAGATGCTACTGGAACGAGGGGATGTCAATCCCAATACTGCTGATAATTTTGAAGATACACCACTCTCTAAAGCCGTCAGTTTTGGACATGAGGGAGTCGTGAGGATGCTTCTAGAGCGCAACGATGTCAAGGCGGACTATATGGATGCAGTTGGCCAAACACCCCTCTCTAAAGCTACCTGGGCGGGACATGAAGGAATCGTGAAGATGCTATTAGAACGTGGAGATGTCAATCCCAATACTGCCGATATTTATGGGAAGACCCCACTCTTTATAGCCGCCTATTTGGGAAATGAGGGATTCGTGAAGATGCTTCTAGAGCGCAAAGATGTCAAGGCGGACTATATCAGTAAAGATGGCCGAACACCCCTCTTCATGGCTGCCTGGGGGGGATATGAAGGAATCGTGAAGAGGCTGCTCGAACGAGGGGATGTTAATCCCAATATTGCCGATAATTTTGGAATAACAGCACATTGGCAAGCTCTAAAATATAGACATCATGCCATTGCAAAACTACTATCCGATCATAAAATCCTCATTCTGCCCTCCGATGGTGATGGTGAATTCACAGCACTTCACTCACCCTAACCGTCAAATCCGCAAGTTTTCATTTCATATCTAAGGCTTGGTAGCACACATACCTGTCCCTCGAATCTCGATCTGATCAACGAAGCTCGAGACGAATCTTTGTTTTGCTGGAGCTTTAGAAGTAGCCACTGTATATCACTTGAAATTCTTCTAGTCAGACAGGAGGCTAGATATGGGTTACCATGGAAGGCTGGAGGGATCAAGGGATGGGCAGTTGGTGTGGGATGGGTTTGCTATGCATGAGAAGTGCTTGTGAGATAGTCAACTCAATAATAATGGTTGATAATGTTGATAGGTAGTTGAACCAATTTATAGTTGAATTACTCGAAACTTCTATTTTCGGCGTTATTAATTATGAATGCTCCCTCTGCCCCCCACCTTTTTACCCTCCCAGCTTCGCAAAAGATTTCTTTTCCGGAAGCACTCGAAACTTCAGTAGAATGACAATTTCGCCCCGGGCGCACCTACACTCCAACACTGAAATATCTAAAAAACAACAAAGTTCCTATATTAGTGCCGACCCCCATCAAAGTATACCCTCCTACCTCACCTCCAGCTACTACCGCAAAGTGCATACACATGCACCCTGCCTTGCTATGAACTCGGCAAGCGCACTGTAGAAAGCCTACAATTACCTCCGACCCTCCACCCTCCGCAATGATTCCCACCTCCGACCTGATGGCCTTACTTAACAAGACCATGATAAGACTTGTACTAGCAGATCCATGGCCAATCACCTGTACCAGTGGAAAACCCGCCGCCTGGCTGGGAATCCAATATATCCTCCCTAGGAAGGAAGGCAAGCAAGGGGAAATCCGGTAACTGTTGAGTGTAGTATGGTACCGGCTATAGCCTTGTTGTGTTGTGCAGAGCATATAGCGGAGTTAAAGGTAAACTTTGTATCGCACTTTTTCGCCTGTCCCATTTAGTTAGCAGGCTCGTACCCGAAGATAAACATGGATCTTCCTTCTCGTCTTCACCTTTCTCTTCTGATCTGACAAATTATAAGCTTATGCGCACTCTACTTCGCTTAAATAAGAGAAAGTTGGCATGTCGATAGAGAGCAACCCATGGTATATGCTTTTTTTGAGTTGTTTTTTCTACTGGCGTATCTAATATTATCTTTTCTCCTCTTTTATCTCCACCCTCTGCATTCCACATATTTCATGTCCCTGGCATAGTGTCATAACTTTACAAGTTCAAATTTATACATTTCGGCGATCTAGCTTTCAAGCTCTCTCTCTTTGGGCTTAATACCTTCTATCCCTTTGGGTAGGAGTCTCTGACAAGTTAAATAAGTAAAACCTTCATTTCCATTCCGGACCTTGACTGAATTTTCCTTTCTTGAATACTAATATTTTGACATTCCAGCAAGGGAAAATCATGTACACCCAGAGTACAGCCTCGGCTTATTTAGTAAAAATCCTAAGATGTTAGGATTTGAGTATGATTACGGGATTTTGGTGGGTGCCCGCTTACTAGTGGTATTCACAATCCCAGGCCTATGAATTATGGGGATTCCAGGTTTTAATTATTGTTAATTCACCGGTGCTCTCCCGGTACTCGGATCATTCACCGTTCAGTCCTCTTCCCGGCGAACGATGCGAGAAGTGGGGCCGACACGGCACCAAGGCCGTGAAGTAAAGCGGTGAAGGACAGGGGTGAGGGATAGCGGTGAAGAATGTACCGAGCTAAGAGAATGGTGTCAGAAGGGATGGAAATGGTGTGATTGTGTTCGAGGACTCCTGGAAGAGTCACCTGTGTTTTTTGTATTTAAAGTGTTTGGAAAACCCGTAGTTGTAAGAAAAGCAGGTCACCGAAATACAAGCCTGTCTTCGATATCTTTTGATCTATCATACACTTCTTTGTTCTTCTTCACCGGTCAAGCTCGTTCGCCTTCCATCCAGATCACATAACATTATTAATAGCTATTTTCTAGTCAGCTGGAAGTCTCAGGCCTCAGACAAACTCAGGTGTCTAGAAAAGGAAATGCTTGATTGAATAACAATCTCATTTTTTTTTACTTTTTATAATCTAGGACTCCTTTGTATTTAAAACCCCCGTAGTCAGCTGTAGAGCAAGTGTTGGCCTGCCTCCTGTTAGATCCTATTGTACGCTCCTTCTTATTATGATAAGAAATACAAATCCTGCTGGTGGATGAACGGCCCACACGATACTTGGGCAGACCATTTGGGCGCTTTTAAGCCCCAAGCTTATTCTATACACATGATCGGGAATCTTATACCCTGTTTATGGAAAAATATGAGGGAAAAACTTGAATGAACAGAGGAACTGAACATGGTACGTGGAAAATATGTTTTTCTAATTTATGACACTACCCCACAAATCGAGTCACCAGGATGCAACAAGCTTAGTACAGGGTTAGAAATTATTATTCATTCATCATAGCTGTTGTTGGGAGAGAGGATACGTAGAGGAAAGGGTTTCAAAAAGGCCACTGACCGCTTAAATAGAAACAACAGAGACGGCAAAAATGGTAACACTCTTCTGCACGAGGACACTGGAATCGGTTGATTTTCTATCCTTTCTTTTATTCTTGTGGGAGCCTTTGCGAACTGCTACGAACCTGCACCTATACGCACACGTTGCGAACATTCAACCCAAAACCAGGCACAAATTGTTGGTTTAGCTGTTTGCAACACTATTAATAGTTCACCTCGCTCTTCCTTTGAGGATGGCCCTATCGGTACTTCCCGTCGGTCCCTGGGTGGATACTCGTTTTTATAATAGTGAAGATTGCCTTGGAGTTAATGGACGCCAATCCCACCACGAGATCCCGCCTTTCACCTCTTGCCTGGGCTGTCGAGGGTGAACATGAAGCAGTCGTTAAGATGCTGCTTGAGCGAGACGATGTCAACCCCAACATGGCTGATTGGCACGCCCCAGACACCGCTCTTCAGAGCTGCCCTCAAGGGGAACGAGAGAGTCCTGAAGCTGCTTCTCGAGCGAGAAGATATCAACCCCGATACTGCGAATGATGATGGAGAAACCCCGCTCGCTATGGCCATCTGGATGGGGCATGAAAGAGTCGTGAAGATGCTATTGGAACGAGAAGATGTCAATCCAAATATTTCGTATCATCTTGGAGAAACACTGCTTCTATTTGCTATCACGACTAACCAAGAGGCAATGGCGAAGATGCTGCTGGAGCACAAAGATCCCAGCCCCAACCTGGGAGATAAACACAGCCGAACACGGCTCCTCAATGCCGCTCTGTGGGGATATGAAGGAATCGTGAAGGCACAGTTGGAGCGAGAGGATGTCGATCCCAATGCTGGCGGTGGTTATGGAGAAACACCGCTCTTTAGAGCAGCTTACCAAGGGCATTAGGGAGTCGTGAAGATGCTTCTAGAGTGCGAAGATGTCGACGCGGACCATATGAATGAAGATGGCCAAACGCCCCTCTTCAAAGCTGTGGGCAAGGGATATGAAGGAATCGTGAAGATGCTACTTGAACGAGTGGGTGTCGATCCCAATACTGGCGATAATTGTGGGGAAACAGCTCTCGCAAACTCTAAAATGCGGATATCATGCCATTGCAAAATTACTATCCGAGCATAAAATTCCCATTCCGCCGTCAGATGGTGATGAATTCACAGCACTTCCCTCACCCGAACCATCAAATCTAGATCGGCGCCTTTCTGGGATGATCCGCAAGTTTTGATTTCAAGTCTAAAGCTCGGCGGGAGCACACATCCCCATCCCTCGAATTTCCTTCCGATTAACTTCAGACCTGTGGCTCTTGGATTGCATTCAATGTGATAACTAAGCTCGAGACAGACCGGTGATCCGGGAGCTTTGACCTTAATCACTCTAGATCACTCGAAATTCTTCTATCTAATAGGAGGGTTAGACATGGGTTAGCGAAGCAGGGTTAGGGGGATCGACGGGATGGGTAGTTAGCGTAGTGTGGGTTCGCAATGTATATAAGAGGTGGCTGAGAAGCGGTCTACGCGATAAGAATGGTTGAAACTATTGATAAGTTGATGAATGAATGGCCCAATAGGATTTCTGGTTGCTTGTATTTTTACACAGTTAATTAGGAATCATGTTTCTGCTCGCCAGATTTCCTACGCTCCCAGCTTCGGGAAAGAACCTCCCATGCTGGGGGCGCATCGCGCTACAATAGAATAAAGATTCTGGCGGCAGGCATGCCGATTGCGTAAGCCCGACATATCTAGAGAGCAGCAAAGCTTCAGTATTACTGCTGACAACCCATGGGAGTAAACATTCCTGCCACTTCCCCACCGACTGACGGGACGTGCGCATGCAGACACACTAGCTTGCCACAAACTCGATGAGCTAACGACCAAAACTCGACCACAACTACGCTCCGCGCCGCACCCTCCATCACGATTCCCGCCTCCAACTTGCTTACTTACCTCACCATCCCGACATGATAGGATGTGCACTAGTAGATCTATGATCAAACCCTTGCATAAGTAGCAAACCTGCGGACTGGCTTGGAATCTGAAACCGCCCCTTACTAAGGAAACCAGGAAACGGGGAATCAGCGTTCCTATTGTAGGGTAAGGAAACCACCCTGCTTGTGTTGTGAATAATGATGCTGAAGGTAGGCCATGTGGCGTACTTTTTGTTTGCTAGTCCTATTTAGTGAGTAGACTCTCAGGGTCGCACCTGAGAATAAACATGGACTGTTAGGGCGGTATTTAAGAACAAAAGTCCAACATCAAAAATGGCTCCCTGGCAACCAACGCTACAACCAAATGCCAAGCGAGAAGCGATAAATGTGTTTATGCGGTGAACCACATTATTGCTTTCACTGCTGGAAGTGATTATTTTGTTTGTTCATATTGAAATTTTTGCTGCTCACCACATACAGATTCATTGACGGAAAACTTCTACCACGAGTACAACTACTCATCGAACGGCCACCCGAAGAATTAGTTCCAAACTACCTTCGTTTGATACCTACCTCACGACGGTTAGCTTCATACAGATTTCCCATGATCCTGCATACAGTCGCACCTCGCTATAACGAAAGCCAAGGATTCAGGCTCTTTCGTTCGTTATAGCGAGGTTTCAGAGGAAATTCCTTATAGCGAGGTCTGTTTGTATGGGAGTAGGGGTGTAAATTTTCAGAAGGTTCATTCGTAACAGCGAGGTTCCCATATCCCCTAAACCGCTGAAATATTCAGGCCCATTTAAAATGTTGAACACTAACTTTGTAAGGAAATGATCAACATCACATGATATCAATTCAAGGTCTATGCGATACGGCACCCATCTTGAAATTCCGAAGAAAGAAGAAGAAAAAAAGAAACTATCAGTGAAGATTATGAAATAATGAAAAACATGATCGGCAGAGTGCCTGATTGCACTCCCGACAGCCCCAATAGACAGACTTGACCTTTGCCGTGCCTGAAGGATCTTGTGTGCGGTGCCAACGACAAAGTAGACAAAGTGTTCGTGTTGGACGTTGTTCAAGAGTGTGAGCTTCAGGTGGGGGAAAGGTGACCGGAGTAGGTCTAGGAGGAGGAAAGGTAGCTGGTGTGGGCCCAGAGTCTTTTGAGGGAGTTGGGCAACTACCCCGGGTACGGGGGATATAAGTGGCTTTTGGCTCTCGTGGTACTAGCCTTAAGCTGGGAGGAGAAGAAAGGCGGCCGGTGATAGCGACACTCTGATGGCAGCTCGCTCACAACCCAATGATAACTGGGGTAGCGTAGGTAACGGCGCGAAGCACGGAGAAAAGCACGTAGGTGGTGGTTCCGGTATGTGATGATAACGATATGGATGTTCGATGTATGATACAGGAAGCTCTCTACTGGTAGCTCAGACTAAATACAGAAGAGAGCGCACAAACACAAAACAAGGAAAAACCCACACAACGGGAAAAACTCCAAGTGGCAGTCACGACCCTAGACCGGTCGTACCCCAAACTAACTATCATACCCTAAGAACTATGGGATTCCAGCTATCACTCCCCTGAATCCCATGCAGTGACAAACACATGGTATGATTGTGCTAAACAGCACGAACAAAAAAAAACTTTTGTTAGGAACAAAAATTAAACACAAACAGGTATTATGATAGCGCTCAGCTCATCATAGACAACATTCTCGTAAATCCCTGGTGTTTCCCACTCTCCAGACCCTTGGTCAATCCGTCAGCTATCATCTCATCTGTTCTAAGATACATGATGGTAACTTCGCCCTCATGTACTAGCTGTCCTAGCCAGAAATATCTAACGCCCACATGGTGTGTAGAGGCCCTGAACTGGCCATTCATGAGAGTAGCAATACAGGCTTGATTGTCGTTGAACACGGATATAGGAATAACCTCTTTGACCTCTCCGTATAACTCGGCCTGGACCTTTGCCAACCAACTACCCTCCTCAACAGCAAGGGCGGTGGCGTTGAACTCCATATCCACGGTTGATTTTGCTACTGTTTTCTGGCGTTGAGACTTCCAGTTAACAATGGCTCCGTATTGATCGAGTATAACAAAACCTGTAGTCAATCTCATACCATCCACCTCTCCTGCGAAATCGGCATCGGCGTAGACAGTGATTGGGGCTTTCATTTCTTTCTTTCCTCTTTCCCTTCCTCCAAAGCCTCTATCATCGCTCCTTCCTGGACGAATTCATAGTCCCAAAGAGTCCTTCAAATAGCGCAAAATCCTCTTAACGGCTGCCCAATATAACATAGATGGGGCAGTGGCGAAACGTCCTACTAATCCGGTTGCATATGCGATGTCCGGACGTGTTGTAATAGCGGCATAAGTGAGGCTTCCGACAGCCTCCTGGTATAGCACCTTGTCGGCCCCTTCTTCCTCCTCCCTTTTAGCATGGAGTTTCTCTTTGACGTCCATGCGTGTGGCACACCCTTTGCATTCGTCCATCCGAAACCTTTTCAAAACCTTATCGAGGTATACTCTTTGACTGAGGTAGATGATGCGCCTCCCTCAGTCCCGTTCCACCAACATGCTGAGAAAAAACTTGATATTCCCAAGATCTTTGATAGTGAAACGCCGTTGAATGGCGGAACGCATGCTCTGAACCTCCTCTGCTGTAACGGAATCTGCCTATTGTTCTCGCTACTGTACCTACCTGATGTTGGATGTTTCCTATTTAGGTTCTACAATAGTCGCGCTGCTCTTCTTACCTTGTACTTTCCTTATTTGTTATAGTTTCCTATTGGGTTATTTATTCTTAAGTTCGCTTATAGTTTCTTTTGCTACCCTTCTACCCTTTAGGCAACCATCTGCTTTCCTACTAGTACTACTGGATTAGTACATTAGTAGCGATCCCTTATTGTTTGATTCCATTACTTGTTTTGTTAGTTACATCCTGTCGCCTTTATACCTATGTTCTAGGACTTAGTTGTTTGCTTCGATACTATCTCAGCATAGTAAGTGTTTGCGTTAGGCACAGGATATTTGGTTATGTTTTATTTGTATTTAAAGAGCCTGCTATCCCATAAGGATTCATTCTCTCAAGCCTCACAGGAACGCTCTTCTTTCATATACTACAAGTTGAACGGTCACTCTATTTGTCCCTCATCTATCTTATATCTCTTGAAGATATTCTACCGAGACTTTCCCTCCTATCCTATCAGTATCTCCAGAGTTCCACTTGGGATTCTCGAGATACTTAGGAGTAGGTTACATCTGCACTCCCGATAAGCAAAATATCATCGACCCAGGGTATTATTGTAGCTCCGGTCTGGGTGGTATATATTCCAGCTTCAAATTTTGAGGCGGTATTGCTTGGTCAATAGCGTATATCCAATAAAGATCAAACGCTCTGCACGAGGGCTCCATTTCTTGTCCGCTCGTTTTGCTGGGTGGATATGGGCATACGCTATGCATCCCCAGACTCGTAAGTGTTGAATGTTGGGTTTCTTGCCAAACCATAATTCGTAGGGCATCGCATCTATTCCATGCGTCCCTTTTGTAATAGACAGGTTCTTCAAGTAAACCGCTGTCTGTACTGTGTCAGCCCAGTAGATCATCGGAGCACTAGCTTGTTGTAGAAGCACATTCGCTCTACCGACAAGGACTCGATTGCTGTTTTCTGAGACGCTATCCTCCTGTGGTGTATAGGGAACCGTGGACTGAAATTCGATTCCGCATCTCCTCAGCTCTCTCTGAAATGCCTCGCCTGTATACTCTCCTCCAGCGTCCGTACGCACAGCCTTGATGATGTAGTCCTTCCCACTCCCCTGATGTTGCCGTTCCACATGAGTCTTGTATGCCTTAAAAGACTCTGCTGTATCACTCTTCTTCTTGAGAAAATAGACGGCGGTAAACTTGGTAAAATCGTCTATAAGTAACATGAAGTACTGACAACCTCCGAACGACACCTGTTGCATCGGACCATTCAGGTCCAAGTGGATCAGCTCAAGTGGAGTGGACGTACGCTGTGCCGCTGGCTTCAACGGCGTTCGGATCATCTTTCCTTTTAAACAAGCATCGCATCGACCAGTTATTGAGTTTTCTTGTAGAGCGGGTAACCCAGAGACAAGTTTCTTACTGCTCATCTTGAGTAGAGCTTGGTGGTGGAGGTGGCCTAAACGATAGTGCCATAACGTTGTCAATGTTGGATCCTTCAACGAAATAAGAAGCCCTTCATCTGTGACACTCGGATCTGTGAGGATCGTATAGAGTCGGTCGACCTTCTTTGCAATGGCCATTAGAATACCATCGCGGAAGACCTCTGCAATGTCCCTCTTGAATGATATATTGATCCCCTTCACTGTAAGCTGGCTGACGGAGTTTAAATTTGTCGAACCAGCGCTGGGAGTATGTAAGACCTCTTGAAGGAGTATGGTCTGCAATCCCTGGCTAAGTGACCATATCCTAATGCGAACTGTACCGATTCCCGCGGCAGAGACCAACTCCCCTGTAGCAGTACACATTTGTCGTTCATCACACGTTAGGCGTTTGTAAGTTCTCTCGAGGAATACACCAGCATGCTTCGTCATATGATTGGTGCAACCGGAGTCTATCACCCAATCCATATCTGGAACGACGTGCTTCCCCATCATTGCCTTTTCCACTCGCTTCACCTCATGCACGCTCTCTGCATTGGCGTCGGACGCCAGCCAGAGCTGCTCCTCCATGACACCTGCTCTTCCAGTCTGGTTCATGCTGCGTTTGACAGAGATTCCCAACCCTGTGTCTTCGTTTGCCTTCGCTCGACACTCGCGAATCTTATGACCGGGTTTTCCGCAGTGGTGGCAAGACCTGGCGAACTTTCCTTTTATAGGTTTGCTTCTAGGACCGGGGGCGACACCTTTTCTTGAATAGTTGGACGGCTTCTTGAATCGACCAGTCTTCATAGACTTTGAATAGAGTGCTTGGCCAGGCTCAATATCTCTCTCGAGTCGTAGTTCAACTTCATAGGCAGTAAGCTTTGCCTTCAGTTCTGTGTAGCCTATGATTGTCGTTTGTGAAGACAGAACACTCTTGGTGACCATGATCCATGTCTTCCATTCAGGCGTCTTGGGAAGGCCCTCGAATGGATGGAAAATCATCTGCGCATACGTAGGTGTATTTCCGCTAATAACAAGCTTATCGCATTGTAACGAGGGCACCCTATTGAGAGGTGAACTCTAAGGTTGTGACTGCACCAAACACTGAAAGTAAAAGATAAAGATGAGGTAAAATAATTCAGAAGAATCAACGGTAAAACTTAATATAGTTAAGCTCGAAGCTTCACTCAATTTAGTTCTCTCGAGGAAAAGTTGGTTTTTGAAGTAGAATGCCAAACGCTTAAACTTAAGTAGATATCAGATTTAAGCCTTTGACATTCACCACTACTTCCGACCTTGTGCGAGCACCCTGTCCTGCTCAGCGTCTGTCCGAGGTCTACCCTCCATCAGGATTTATCCTGCTGGAACTGTCGGACCAACTCGGGTACACTTAACTCCATCAATAGGATATGAGTTTCTGCAAGGCATCTCCAATACAACCGCAGGTGGAAAAACTCTTCCTATTGAAGTCATACCAGTGGCTAACTGTTATGACAACAACCGGAATCAATACCTAGGTGGTGGACTCACTGGCCCAGTGGTAGTTTCGTCCATACAAGCTATGCAGTCCATCATTTAATCTACATGACTATCCAATGTGATAAATTGACATGCAAGCTCCCCTCGTGAGATGTAGCTGATTGTTGGCTAAGTGGGCGCTACCCATAGCCATCCTCTCGGGACCTACTCTACCATGATAAGACTCATTCCTCTAGAGTCCAATAATAACCCATAGTAATGCTACAAATCAAGGGGAGAAGGTCCGGGCTGGTTACTGAGGTATTTGTCTCGAAAGCACCCTGGCCTTCTCAGACTACCTGAGTACCACTAGGAAGACTACCCTACTACCCGTAGGCTTTGATAGACTCCTAGGTGCCCAAGAGACCATATATGGGCGACCTCCATTTTGGCGGTTACCCATACTCCCCTTATATATCCTGCGAACGACATTCAGTCGGACGGACGGCGACGACGTATACAGTGTTACGGTAGCCGTTCCAATGACCTCTTTTTACTAGCAAATGAGCAACTATGCCACCGTCTGCCTATGACCCGCCGTCCCAACGCTGGGGCCAGAGGGGGGTGTTAGCTAAACCCGCCCAAGTTCAATAGTATGTTCGGGACACCCTTACACAGGCGTAGGGCCTCCCTGCGCAGATGCGTATGCACCCAAGAACATCTAAGAGTCCATAGAATGTGAGGCAATCGACCTCTAAGTTCTAGGATGACTTTGCCGGTGAAGGGAGGGTAACTTGGACTAGGCAGTAGGGTAACTGGGGTCCTGGGCATAATGCCCAAATTCCCAAGGTAGGGTAACTTTGCGCTCCTATGCCATTAACCACTCCAGAAGTCCTCCTGTTGACCACAAAAGTTGTCGCGGAGGTCCGTGTAACATTCCCATAATTCTCTTAACCTTATGTGAATATTCTCCCAAAAGGTTACCCTACCTTATGGAGTACCCAAGGCTACTCAACCATTCCCTAGACTTAGTCCTAGGTTAACCAGCTATTTGTATACGAGACCATACCACCTCTGGTTACCACTTGATATACCATTTGGGCTAAGGTGGTAGTTATTGTAGCTACCTATCGTAGGGTCGTTACATCCTGTGGGGTAGCCGTCTTGCAAAGGGATATCGGTATTGACTCTAACCAAACCGGTGGTATAAACAAGATCAAGTACCGGAGACGCCAACAAGTAATTGAATAGACTCTATTACTTTTATCGAAACTACTAAGAGAAGGCCAAATGCTTTAGGCCTGTGCGAAGCTCAAAGATTCTCGAATCGAACGGAATAGAAGATAACTGTTCAATCAACTATTGTAACAAACCAGCCTTCCTTGTAGGTGTTCGTAACGGGAAACGACTATCTTACTATCATAGGCTATCGACATAACCTATGTAGTTTGCTTCGTCTATCGTTATAGACTAACATCTTGCGTTCGTAGTAGATATAGTGATCGTAGGAAGTCCTATCGTGTAGGAATAGAGTACTCGCATACAAGCGAGGTAGTATAGAGATAAGGGTATTGGGTATCTCGAACATATTGCACCTATGGAAGGTCTCTGTCAATGGGCTTAGCCCATGCCCCAGTATCTGAGTGGTATATTACTTAGATGGTTGCGTGAAGAGCTCTAACTACTGTGACTTTTTATTTTTTTTTTATTTTCTTTTTTTAAATCATATGTTCATTGTTCCTACGGTACAAGAAATGACATGCATCTTTAACGATATGGCCAAAACAAAACCGAAAATCAAACTAACAAACAACAAATGAAACAATCGTATCCAATTCCCCCAACGCGACCAATAAGCGTCGCAAAA
>Ga0307509_10004633_pt1 | contig 19665 bp, 25 predicted proteins | sample 10_EM_MG_FD_202245 | JGI IMG/M metagenome (GOLD analysis project Ga0307509, IMG submission 202245) | Populus trichocarpa ectomycorrhiza microbial communities from riparian zone in the Pacific Northwest, United States - 10_EM | ecosystem: Host-associated > Plants > Roots > Unclassified | place...
CTTTGACGCCCGTTGCCCCGCACCCGAAGCGATTCAACGCTGTAAATATCAACAAGAAATTTCTGAAAACAGCGTCTGGTTCTTCCGCCACCTCTTCTTCGAGTCCATCTGTCACCAAGTCGGGAAGCTCAGTAGGTAAGCCAAATCAACCTCCCATCCTCTTTTTTTTCTTCTTCTGCCCTGACAATTACGACAGCAGCCCGACCCTCCGTTCAACCAACCTCGTCACACTCAAGATTGGTAACTACCAAACTCACCGCCAGTCCTGCTGTGGCTTCGTCTACAGCAGGTTGGTCACGACCATCCTCCGTTGCCCCATCCCCGGCCACCGCTGCCAATTCTCCGAATAGCACATCTCCACTTCCGATTGCACCGGCATCCCAACCTTCAACAACCGCAGCTCCTCAGCTGCCTCATGCCGGAAAAGTCATTCTTCCTCAGCCAAGGGCCTCAGTTGCACCAGTTTCTTCGTTGCCAAAAGATCCTGGAAGTTCGAAACCAGTGTGGGGCAATGTCAAACTTCCACCCACCGTCCCCATTCGGCCAGATATCCAACCAAACGATTTCCCTACTGCGGCCGAAGTTGCGAATGGTATGTGTCGTAAAATTTAATGATATTGCTATCTCTTCTTTACAATCTTTGGATAGTTGCGCGCAAGCAAGCCAAGATTGACGACGCCAAAGCCACCACCGACACTGCAGCTAAGCAGCTGAGGATGGAGGAGGCTGATACTTTTCGTGGAGTCCATCTGGATCCTAATGCTCACCATTGGGATGAGGTTTGGAAATCGTTTTCACTCATGGAGAATTTTTACTCATCAACTTGTCAACTTAGATGGAAGAAGACGACGATAACTTCCTTGGCGGAGTGATTGAATTCGGAGATGGTCGTCAATACAAAATCGAATCAACCGAACAGCAACCAGCTGGAGCCTCTCCACCGAGAGTAGGAGTATCGAAGGAATCAGCATCTGGCCCAGTAAGCAAAGAAGATCGTTTCGTGGACGATTTTGACCGCAGCTGGCCCAAGTCGCGAAACTCACCCGCGTCGGCGTCACGAGAACCCCCACCACCTTCCACACATTCTGCAAGTCCTAGTTTGTCGCCCGTCATTTCGAACACTGTACATTCACCTCAAGATTCTTCCCGAGTTCTATTCAATGAGCGTTCAAATAGACTGGAACCATACAGCCAATCCCATCGCCCATCACAAGGTCCATTTGGTTCCAAGCGGTTGAGTTTTCACGAGGGACCCGGTGTAATAGATCCGCGGGGCACGAAAGAAGGGCCTCAAAACGTCCAGGTTTTACAGAAACCTGCTGCGAGCGATTTCGGATCTCGAGGTCGAAGGTTTAGTAACAGTGGAAGCTTTGGTGCTACACCTCTGAATGGATTTGTTGGGGATAGATCCAGGGAGAAGGACCAACATCGCCGTGACGCACCACCTCCCAGTCCACGATCGCAGCACCAACCCCCGCATGCGGTAGATGGTGGAAGGGATTTCAGCAGAAGAGGAATAATGGGACCTCCAATACCGCCTCATGCCACCTCAAGACACCCTCAAGAAGGTGGACGACAATTGCCGCCTCATCTATCCCATGTTTCGCCAAACACTCCTTCGCGTCCTCTTCCTCGTGACTCTCGTGGAACGCCATCCGAACCACCGCTATCTGCCGGTTTGCCCCCTAGTTCTGGACGTTTCCCCCCTCCATCTCCAGCCCATTCACATGCCTCTCTTTCTCTTATTTCTCCAGCTGCTGCCGCTAATATTTCCCTTCCGCTAGCCACCCCAGCGGATATGGACGTGGTACGCAAAGACGTCATGCATAGCGCGGCCGAGCGAGCCAAGCAACGAAGACAGCAAGAGGAAGAGGAACGCGAGGCCCAGAAGGAACGAGCGCGACGTAAAGCAGCAGAGATTGAGGAAAAGATCAAGGCAGAAGAGGCTCAAAAACTGAAGGAGAAGCAGGAGTTGGAGGCAGCTAAAATTGCCAAGGTTTTTCGTCTGCTGTTCTTGTTGTAGAGTATAACTGACAAATGGACCTCTCAGGATAAGGAGGCAATCAGTATCATTGAGGAGGCGGTCAAAAGCGTTGAAATTTCTTCGAAACTTTCGGAGGATAAACCTTCAGAGACTGTTCCTGGAAAAATGCACTTAGGACGTCCACCTTCTCTGAAAGCTGCTCCCAGGATGTCCCCTGCTGAACCCCGACGAACATCTATTCCCCCACGTCCTGCACCTTTATCTCCGTCCGCTACTTCTGTGGCATCGCAACCGGAGTCCTGGAGGGTCAGGATGAATGTTTTCCCGTCACCAGTCCCGCGCCAGATACAAACCCGGCAGTCGCCTGCATCCGCAAACTTCATTGCGTCGGGGCCGTCAGCAGCTGAGCAAGTTGAAACTATTGCAGATGGTTCGCAGGAGGATCTGGAGGTTGTTGACTTTTCAGACATGGGTAAATTCGTTGGTATTCCTGAAATCCCTGAAGTGGTCTACAATGCTCCTGAGGCAAGTGCTGGACCTAGTATTCTCTCGAAGCCGTCTCGCCCTGTTGCTTCGGACTTCTTTGACGAACCACCATCCTTCAGTGGTGCTGTACCAGCGTCGAAGCAAGTCGACTTTGGCGTATGGAGAAAAAAGGTATCGCAGGATGTGACTGAATCTTTGGTGCCAGTGAATGAAGCCAAAGAGATCACTATCGAGGTCAAGAAAGCTGCAGCTTCCGCTCAAGATCACACGACAGTGCTCAATGTGGAGCATTCGGTGGTTTTGGAAACTTTCACTGCTACAGAAATTTCGATGGCCTCGACGAAGGAGCCGCTGACCTACCCTGACCACCAGCAACATGATGCACAAATTGTCAACGTATCACCTTCCAATTTGCAACGGGCCCCACGATCGCAGCCACTTCACAAGGAACCTACGACATCAATGTCGTCATTGGATGATGCTATGTCGCGAATAAAAGGCGTTCTCTCTGGAATGCAAGCCCAGGAGCCTCCGAAGGATGTCACTCAGGCTCACGTTGACCCGGAGTCCCGGACAACTGTATCTGTACACCTTCCCCCACAGCTACACGTTCGATCCAATGGCAAAGAACGATGGATTCCTCCTGCGCTCCGGCCTCGCAGGTTCGATGACAACGATGAACCTCGAGAAGTGTTTTTAGTGACAGTTCTTCAACCACCAAGGTCCCCCTTACCAACAACTAGCTCGATCTGTGTCCGCCTCCCTTCTATATCCCGTCCAATGGAACCCATCCACAAGAAGCAGCTCCATGCATTTTCAAAACCACCTTTCCAGGCACGCATGGATATCCTTTCTTTTGACCCACCCGTATACGACATGAATCGCAGGGATTTGTCTCTCAATGACGTTCTTTTCCGTCGACCTCCACCGGGATTCAAAGGGAAATTTAAATACCGCGTCCTTCTTCCAAGATTCAGAGGGCCAAAGGTCAATATTCCCTCCGCTGGCCCGGCCAAACTCGGCGTTTTTGGACGGTCAACTCTTGCAGACGACGCGAATACCTGGCGAAAACCACTAGTTACGCCCGTGGATACAATTGAGAGGGCAGAGGCTGAAGCTATCAGCTTGAATACCATGAGTCGTTCTCCACCACCCAACCACACGCCCCCCGAAACCACGATCGCGTCCATCCCAAAGACAGGCGAAGATTCTCCGGCAAAACTGGAGGGTGGTCAGGCTGCCCGATCTCGGTCTCAACCCAAGATGCCAGTGGGCTCGGCAGTGGCATTCATTCGTGACTCTCGTATTGACGTTGTTGAGGCGGATACTAAACCACTGGTCAATTTCATCATTGGCAGTCAACTGGAGGATTCGACACAAGCTAAGCCCTTTGATGTTTCCGAAATGCCGCCAGCGGTCGAGCCTCGCTTCCAAGACGGGATGGACGATCCTACTAGCAGGCAGCCGAACGGAATTGCACCCATGTCGTCGACATCTTCGGAGGATAAAGAGGCTGCACCCTCCCTTGCTGCTTCTTTGAATGCTGAAAGCAAAAGCTCGGATGATTCGGTATGTTTTTTCAATAGATTAGCCCATAAATGTCCTCTGGTCTCATCCCTTTACTTTTTACAGACAGATCGTATCCTCGTCACACCGCCTACTCATCATTCCACCTCATCTTGGACTAGATCATCGACGAGCTTGCCCATAAAGGAATCTCCTGCGAGAGCGCCAGATCCAGAACACCTCAAAGCTGTCTGGTCTCAGACTTCCAACAAAGCCGGTCTGCATGCCGTGAACTCACTAGAAGGAATCGCCGATGACCTTACGGCGTTGCCGTTTACACTGCAAGATGTCAAATCGGAAGATGGTGAAACTCCTCCACCCTCACTTCCAAGCGCTCCTTCTCGCATGTCGCTTCACGAAGTGACAAGAGCATTCCAACAGGTTCCAACATCATCCTCAACCCCCAACCCACCTCCACACCGTGCCTCGTTCTCTCCTCCTTCGACTCATGCCCCTGTCGCTCGACCTACCACAGCGGTCAACTATCCGTATTCGCCAGCAGCACAAAATAATATGCGACCTGCATATGTCCCTTACCCATCGCAGATGATGAATCACTCTCCTGGCCCTATCATCTACCACCCAATGGCATCTAGCCCAGTTCCGAGTCGGATGCAGGTGAATGGACACACCCCACTGTACAGTCAACCAATGTGGATGACATTGCCAGGACCTTCACCTCAAGGACACAGTAACATGATGAGGCCTGTTCCATCTCCCTATCCCCCTCAGATGATGGCTTATTCCTCGGCTGGTTATGCTCCGCAACCTCCTTCAAATATGATGCCTACAACACCTCAAGGCCAAAATGGCGGCCGCGGTCGTGGGATGCCGGTCATGAGCCCTGTAATGTCTCATGCTCATGCCCACCCTGGATCTGCAATGTACACTAGTAGCCCCGTAATGCTTCATGCAGTCCAAGCCCCTCAAAATCATGGGTACATGCCTATTCCTACTGGTCGTGGTCAACCGCGGACAGAAAACGGACAAATGTCTAATTCCCAGCCTCCACATAACACCCATCATCTACAGCAGCACGGTGGATTTAGTTCTGGTCCCAACTCCTTTGCCGGACCAGCATGGTAAATACTCTAATCGCCTTGTACACTTTTATTACTGGTTTCTTGTTATTGTTGCCATACGGTATATGCTATCTTCGCATATGTTATATCACCCCGTTTTTCGATTATATTTTCGCATTGCAAAATGTCATGTTGGCAATTGTCTAATACATTGAGAAAATCTATATTATCTAAGCAACAGCCAACTGAACAGCGCGGTCGGCGGCCTCATCCAAACTATCAAAAGGTATGATTGTCAAGCCCGACTCCTTAATCATCCTGAAGGTCGTGTTTGTGTCAGCATGTACATGGATTAGTACTAACATTAGTACTTACTGCTTGGCTTCAGCTTCTTTGGTACCCTTCAGCCTAACCACAAGTGGGATGGTAAGGTTGAGTTCCTTTGCCGCCTTGATAACACCCTCGGCTATATAATCGCATCTCATGATGCCTAAAAAATGTTGGAGTATGAACACCAGAAAGCGAATAACTCTTACCCCCAAAAATATTGATAAAAATGCTCTTAACCTTTGGGTCAGAGACAAGAATCTCAAACGCCTTTTTAACAGTGTCGGGAGTTGCGCCTCTGAACTGTCGTGTTAGCTATCAGCTTAGAATTTATTTAGCACTGGCATACCCTCCGACATCCAAAAAGTTTGCAGGGTTACCGCCATGGAGGGCCAGGACATCCATCGTCGCCATCGCAAGGCCAGCACCATTGACGAGGCAGCCAATGCTTCCGTCGAGTTTGATGAAGTTGAGATCGGCCTTTTGCGCTTCGACTTCAGAGGGTTCCTCTTGTGTGATATCGCGCAGAGCGAAGATGTCTTTCTGGCGGAAAGCAGCATTATCATCGAAACCAAACTTGGCATCCATGCTGCAACCACAACATGTTAAGATGGTCTCCTCAAGTTATGCAACATACCCACCACAAAACCTGACCGTCAGTAGTCAGTGCCATAGGGTTAATCTCAATTTGAGTTGCGTCTTTGTCCTTGAAGATGCGGTAAAGGTTGATAAAGATATCAGCGGCTTCCGACTGTGTTGATTCATCTTTGAAGCCGAGTTTCTGGGCAACGGAAATAGCTTCGGATTTCGAAAGGCCCTTCTCGAAGTTGATGGGCGTGGTGATGATGGCAGAAGGGTCTTTAGCAGCGACCTCTTCGATGTTCATTCCACCCTGGGCTGAGGCTACGAGGACTACACCCTGCGAGGTTCGGTCATTCAACACCGCAACATAGTATTCGTGTGCAGGTTGTCTCCGCTCTGCTAGCATGACCTTAATGAATTAACGACGTTAGAATAATCATTTACGAACACAAGCAAGAAGCCTACAGCGTTACAAATACGACCACCAGCGCCGGTCTGCTTTGTGATCAGGTGGGCACCAATCATCTTTTCAGCAATTTCTTTTGCCTGTTCGGGGCTGTAGTGGGCCGTCGTTACAAAAGTTCAACCCAGGCAGTCAAAAACTGACCTCTCAACCATATGCACACCCCCTTGGAAGCCATTGTCAAATTTACCCTTCCCTCTGCCTCCAGCAAGTACTTGAGCTTTGATTACCAGCTTGTCGCTACCTTTACATTACAGGTCAGACAATTCAAGGATTTGAAGGCGGAGTCGCTACCAAAGTTTGTTGCGACGTCATAGGCTTCTTGGGGCGACTTTGCAGAGATACTCTTCGGTGTAGCGATACCATACTGTATAAACGTCAGGATAGATACAGGATGGCCAGTAAGGAAAGAAACGGACATCGTTCAATAACTTCATGGATTGGTATTCATGGATAGATAGAAATCGCCTCTGACCTGCAGATGCAGCCTGGAAACATGTCAGATACACAGAAAAATAAAAGCATAGCACCTACACGCGCCAAAGAACCCGCCTTCCTCAGAGATGCCAACATTAGAACAATAGGAGGGTGGATGGAGGACAACGGGAAAGTATGGGTATGACCGCGTAGAAAGTGCTTAGTCAGCCTTCATTTCTTTTATAGGTTGGGCTGTGTAATTTTTTGAGCTCAAACCAGAGTGACGACGACGGTCGATGACTTTTGCGAATCTTCCTGTCTCTCACCTAGTCTCCTTCTTCCAAGTTGGATCTGGGGTATAACTTTGGCAGAATGAACTCCATCATCGCCTTGAGTTCGGACCGCTTATGTTTACTTGGGCTACCCGAAATTTGGCAGAGGAATATACCCGAAATTTGTGTTCATGCCTTCCTCGTGTACTCCCTTGCTCTGGTAGTACGTTATTCAGTACCTAGGCATGTCAGGCGACCGGGCGCGAGGAATGCTCAAGGCAAGGGTCAATTCCTCGCCAGTCCCGTGGCACTTTTTTATTTTTATAAAGACGTGGCTCCGATCATCATTACCACTTTGTTTCTACCTACAATGGTTCATCCTTCTATTGAGACTTCACCTTCGACCTCGAGAACATCCATGAGCGCATCCAGTGCGCACCATAGTGTGCCATCTGAATCGAACCACGACATGGTTAAACAGCAATTGGCGGTTGCCAAGACCGTGCTTTTGCAAGCCGTGGATCTGTTGGACAACCACCTCACTTCGGACGAACAAATAACTGTCCACTCTCAACATCTTCCAGGTTCAACTATCGGTAAGACCCCCCTAATCTTGCAAGATCCGAACCGCTCAAAAACGCTAGGAAAACACCTGCGTCATGCACGCGACCACTTTGTCCTATTGGCAGAATGCATGAGGAACCCTCCCCCTCGCGTTCTATCCTACGATACGAGGATTAGAAACACTCCAATGGAAATCTCTCGTGCGGCTGCTCGCCGTGCTCTGTTAGATGCCATAAAACAACTAGAGGAGGTCGTTCCTACCATGGACTTCGAAGAGCAGATTACATTACAAGCCATAACACCTCACATGCATTCTTTTAAAACGACGGTGGGACGAGAAGTACGTATAGCATTCGACTTTATTGAGGATATGGCTCATGAATATTGAATAGTTGTGGTTCGCAAGCTTGCATTGTGTCCACCATTGGTCAATGGTGAGTTTCTCAGCCTCGATTCCGAGTCTCGTATTAGCTGAAGAACTTATCTCACGACAGGTCCGCGTAATCGCCGGAGAAATGGTTTGTAGGAGTTATTCGCGTGCTTTCATTAACATTGACATTTTATTTTCAGGGAATTAACCTCCAGGAAGACTTTGGCTTCGCGCCGTCGACGCTGGTGTACCAGGGTGTGTTGGATCCCAGCTCCGCCTGAGCGCCACTGATCCGTTGGCCAGACCGCGAGGCTCCTCTGGGAAAGAACAAACTATAATCACCATGTTGTATATTTTTCTTCCCTACAGCGCGTCACTTTACCCTCGTATATGTATCCCTTCCTCACCTACTTAATTTGACGCCGTTAATGAATGTGACGTAAAACGCTTGAATTGGATGTTGTTGCCAAATAAAAATCTCGTGAGCAAACCTGATCTCGAAGCGCACGCGTTTCGAGCCTGTGCCTTTCGTGGCCATAAACATTTTCCCCTTCCTTTTCTCAAAAAGTTATGCGATAATCCCAATTAGGCCTCGAAGATGTCAGAAAAGATGGTCCCGATTGAAGGCGAAAGCCAGAAGAAGCGCGTCGTACGCACCCCACATTTTACTATCTGTGTACACCAATTCGACTGATTAACGTTGGTTTTTTAGTGTTACTTTTTCGACTCGGATATCGGAGGGTTCCACTATGGCCCTGGCCACCCGTGCGTCCTAATCCGATAATATACAGCCTTGGTAATTAAAATTTGACCTTTCTTCCTAGAATGAAGCCCACTCGCATACGGATGTGTCACTCGCTCGTCATGAATTATGGTCTCTACAAGAAAATGGAAATTTTTGTATGCCCCGCTCATTTTTGGTCCTTTGCTTTTTCGGGCCCCTAATCGTACTTAAGCGCGCAAAACCTGCAACCAAGCGCGAAATGACCCAATTTCACTCCGACGAGTATGTTGAATTCCTCAGCCGCATTACTCCAAGCAATATGAATTCATTCGTGAAGGAGCAACATAAATGTATTTCTTTCTTGTTTGTCCCGACAGAGGTCGCTAAGCATGAGTACTCCAGATAATGTCGGCGATGACTGCCCAGTCTTCGACGGACTATTTGAATATTGCTCAATATCTGCTGGAGGGTCAATGGGTGGGATTGCTTATTTGAATGTTTCTGCACTGGCTTGACTTAACGACAATTTTTAGAGGGCGCCGCCAGACTCAGCCGTGACAAATGTGATATCGCGGTAAATTGGGCTGGTGGCCTCCATCATGCCAAGAAGAGTGAGGCAAGTGGTTTCTGCTATGTGAATGGTCTGTATTTCACATCTCTTTGTTTTTTTCTCACACTCACACTACCTGCTCAGACATTGTACTTGGAATTTTGGAACTACTCCGGTACCCTGACTCTCTTTCTGGTTCTTCCTGGTTTGACCTCCCCAATAGTTACCATAACCGCGTATTATACATCGACATCGATGTTCACCACGGCGATGGCGTGGAAGAGGCATTCTATACAACAGACAGGGTAATGACTGTCAGTTTCCATAAATACGGGGAATACTTTCCAGGAACTGGAGAACTCAGAGTGCGTTGACACGTTTCTGAACTATTTCACTGACTTACTTTCAACAAACAAACAAAAAAGGACGTTGGCGTCATGAAGGGAAAATACTATGCTCTCAACTTTCCGCTTCGAGATGGTATCTCTGACGATAACTACAAGTCCGTGTTTGAGCCAGTAAGTTAGTTAGACCCCAGCACATTCAGTACCATGAACATATTTCTCCAGGTGATTCAACAAGTCATGGAGCAATATGACCCTTCGGCCATTGTGCTGCAGTGCGGTACTGATTCTTTGTCTGGTGACAAATTGGGCTGTTTGAACCTCTCAATGAGAGGTAAATCCAATATTCATCGATAAGTTGGTAGTCATTGACAACTTTCATAGGTCACGCTAATTGTGTCAAGTTTGTGAAGTCATTTAACAAACCTTTGCTTCTACTAGGCGGTGGTGGTTACACAATGCGCAACGTTAGTCGAGCATGGGCCTACGAAACAGGCCTCGCTGCTGGTGTCGAGCTGGGACCAGGCAAGTCCCTATTGCTTCGCGATTTATTGAAGGGTTATGAATGTTATGTCTTCAGAAATCCCTGCTAACGAGTACTACGAATATTTCGGGCCTGACTATGAGCTTGATGTAAAATCCTCAAACACTGATGATCTGAATAGCCCGGCATATTTGGACCGCGTCAAGCGCATAGTCCTAGAGAACTTGAGACACGCCGGTGGACCTCCCAGTGTCCAAATGTCGGGTAGGCTTAAAAATCATACTGTTTTTCCTCCTGCGAGCACTAACATGGCATTGCTTGTCAGATATTCCCCCCATGCCAATTGACCAGGCATTGGAAGACCCTAATGAAGATGAAGACTTCATGGACCCTGATGATCGACGACCGATGCGCTTGTTGGATGCAAGACGTCAAGCCGATGGTGAACTTTCAGATTCGGACGACGAAGGTGAAGGAGGACGGCGGAATCACGCACGTTATCGTGACAGGGAGAGCGAGGAACTCAACGGGAATCATAAATTCGGTCTTGGAGGAGGAATCTTGAACTCTGGTTCTATGAACACTCACGGTGCTGGACCGAGTGGTCATACCACCGCCGTTAGGATACTCTCCGCTGCCGCCACTGAATCCGCCATGGATGTTGACACACCTTCTGCCGAGAGCAATACTGGTGGTTCAGGGACAGATTCTGCCGCTGCCAAATCCGGGGAAACTCCTCAGGATGATCTTCTTGCGAAGAAGGAAGACATGGAAGAAGAGCCTACCGTCGATGGAATGGACATGGTTGTGGAGCCAGTTCACTCACCTTAAGCTATCCTTGATATATGCACGTATTTTGTTTGGTTGCTTTGTACTTTGCTGTATCCGTTGTATTCGTTATTTTATTGATTTTAGGTTTACACTGGGCTTCCTATCCCATGGTTGTTTGAAGCTGGAAGCGAACTTGAAAAAATGGTTTCTGGATAGTCCACTCCCTTGACCTTCCACGTGATGCGGACGCGAGTCGTGGACTATACAAATTCAGTTGAAACTTGACGCTCTATAGTTTTTACTTTCATGATACTCCTTTGTAAAACAATCCGAATCCATGGCTGATGACATTGAGAGACCATCCACACCTCCTCGTCAAAGTTTCGATACATCCCACTTCCAGGCGACACCGGAACATGTGAAGCAACGCGAAATTAACCGCCTCAAAGGTCTGTATGCCATTCTCCTGTTTCAAAGCCTCACTCATCACTTCGCATTTAGCCAAGGCCGCCCAGCGTCAAAAAGAACAGGAAGCTTCATCGTCTTCATATATTAATTCCAATAATAAGCGCCCATTAACTGTTACACTTGCGGGACAAGGTTCACCAACAGCACCTGTGGCACCCCCCTTGAGACCATTGAAACGGGACTCACGACTTGGAACATACGTTGAATATGATTTATCGAAGATGGTCAACTCGAAAGGTGGCTTCTTGATGGATGATGGTAAGACAGTCGACGAAGATATGTTGAGGAAGGAGCTCGAACGTGAGAAGCAAAGAAAGCAACACAACCTAGACATACGTGAGCTTCTCAATTTTGCCTTATCCATGTCTATTAATTAACGTGCCGTTTGTATTATTGCACTAGCTATGTTCCTCGATCCCGAGCGGAATCCTAAATGCAACGAGTGTCAATCTATGGATATTGACCCAACGTACATGAAGGTGTTTCACTGCCTAGTCTGCAAGAGCTGCCAAAACGAGAAACCAGAGAAATACAGTCTTTTAACGAAAACAGAATGCAAAGCGGTATGGTCATGATTCCCCTCTTTTTTTTCTGTGTATGGGAGTTGACTGGATTGTCCAGGATTATCTGCTGACTGACCGTGAGTCATCGACACTGACTACAGAACTTCAAAAGTGATTTCCTTCGATATCTTAGCAGAGCTTAGAGATGAAGAAGCCATGCCACACCTCTTGAAAGCCAATCCGCATGCATCCACATACGCAAATATGATGTTGTTCCTGCGGTGCCAGGTCGAGGACTTCGCTTGGAAAAAGTGGGGATCTCCAGAGGCTTTAGACACAGAGTTCGAGAAAAGAAAGGCAGAAAAGGAGAAGAAGAAGAATAAAAAATTCGAGCAGAGCTTAAAGGACCTGCGCAAACGAACGAAAGAGGGCATCTGGCAGCGACGCAAGGATGAAGAGCACAAACATGTTTTCAGCCAAGTCGAAGGTATTCGCAATGGAATCGGAGAACAAATTTGTCATGGATGCGGTTTTACGATTGAGGTCGAGGAACTATAAACCTCACATCACCTCCACTACTTCCTGCTCAACTCCAGCAAGATTCATCCCTCGAATGGCTTCCAATGACATGTCCTCTTATGTTTTTGGGGATGCTTATGATATTCGACAATACTGGTGTTGCCCCGTACCCAACAAAATCCGGGTATCGTGACGTAGAATGCATTTAATTATGCTTATGATCACTTTAATCAATAAGTCTCGACATTTCCTCAGGGGACATCTGGAAGAGTACGGACTATTCCTTGACTATTCCTTTCAAAATAAATAAAACGTAGATAATGTATGTACCCACAATCATGGTGACCTTTAGTCCGGCGCTTGACTGTTGCCCTCACCATTTTGCACGCCGACAAGGCTACCAGTCCACCAAACCCCACGGCCTTCCCATAAGAAATAGTCGGCGGTCAATGAACACCGAAGACAAGACATTCTAGTTTTCCCCGGCGTTCGGGCACCATTATGCCGGAACGGGTATACGTCCGATCGAGGATCATCGTATTTGACGACAAGACTCCTAGCTATATCACGACCAACTCGAACCCCTCACTCCATCACTTTCTCTCCTTCAATCTAAACATGAACGACGACGGAATGAACCAAGCCGAACATGAACAAATCTCTACCTCTCTTGAGGTGGAACAGATTGAAGTAAATCTGTTCCGCTCCAAATCTCTGTGGGTGCCGATGCTGGCTCGAGGAGTCTTCGGAGGGTTAGTCTCTGGTACCTTACGCGTCGCACTGACTGCTAACTACTGGTGTAGACAAGTCATCAGCCAGGCGTTGGTCTCCGCGACCAACTGTGTAGCGTCCGGCTTCGCCTTACATGTGGGAACCTCTATCCACTTCCACAAGCCCTAGAACTTACTGGTCCGCCTCTTCACAGTCATTACACGTGTGTCCTTTTCATGGTCATGCTGGGTTCTACGCAACAACGCTTACTAAGGGCCGGTAGTGCTATTTCCTAACAAGCGGCTCCCCCTCCACACCGATCGTATACAGCGTCGAACGACTGCGCGATGGGAAGTCCTACGTGACGCGCTCAGTGAAGGCCGTGCAGAATGGGAGTATTATATTCATCATGCTCTGCTCATTCCAGAAGCCAGAGGTATGGCAGCCAACATACCAATGGACAATGCCGGAGGTCCCTCCACCAGAACGGTGTGATGACGAGGAGGTCCACTATGCACGGGTAATTCAAGATCCCAAATCACACCCAGATCTCGTCAAATTCTTCGAGGAGAGATTAGCCGTTTGTTAATTGAATAATGCACTCCCGAAGTGTTCTTAATATTTGTCTTTCATGCCCACTTTTAGGAGCGTTCGCGCAGTCCGGTTGCGATCAAACTGGCGAAGGCGCACCATGTCAACAAAGATGGCATAATTCGGTACATGTACTGGATGAAGGCGCGCGATGTACCCCATTACGAAGCCCCTTTCCAAAAGGTCGGCATTCCTAAGAATTTAAGGGGAAACGTCGTTCATTCTTGACTTCCAGTGCATTTTGGCTTACATATCGGATATGCACTTGTACATTCCTCCCATTCTTACCTTGTGTCTTCGCATTAACGGCATCTCCACCTTGACAGCATTTCAACTGCTTCACGCATCATGGGAATGAAGAGAGGTGGGACGGGCAAGGAATCACTCGGCATGACAGTAAGTCATGCGTTGAGTAGAATTGTCCCATTTCTTATAATTCTCTTAATCAGTCCACTCTCGACCATTCTATATGGTTTTACGAGTAAGATTTTGACAGGACCGCACATAATTTTGGATTCGCTGACTCGTTCCATTTTTATCATCCTTCAGCAACGACTTCGATGCAGGAGACTGGCTGCTTTACGAAGTGCGTTCCATCAATCGCCCTGGTATATTCAGTTACTGATCGTTTCAGATGGATTGCCCTCGTGGGGGATCAGGACGCGGAGTTGTCCACGGAAGGGTATGACTACCCTTCGTTTTCCAGGGTTTCGATGGAGCCTTACACAGTTCGAATGTAGATGTTTACACGTAATGGTACGCTCGTAGCCGTGACCACGCAGGAAGGGGTCGTACGCGCCAACATCAGGGGTCCTGCTCCGGCAACCACACCAGCGAAGCTATAACAGGACCAGTGCACAACTTCTGCCCCGCTGTTCGAATCTATTCGATTGCCTCGACCAGTTGAAACATCAAGGATATACCCATCTTCTTAATGCAAGGCCTTCTTGGATTATTTACTCACATTCACTTGACATGTATACTCATACTAGTAATGACCTGCCTAGACTGTGTAGAAGCTGTTGGAAGCCCGGAAACTCAATTCCTTCTGCATAGTAATATACTTATAGTGCGGCTTGTCTTTATATTTAACCCGACTAAGTTCGTCCCTCGATCCTCGAGCGGGTAGATCTGAACCAGTGACAATTGGGCAGATTATGTGGACCAGAGTACACATTTCTAAGATGGCGATAAACCTTCAAAGGGCTTGTTATCCAAGAATCATATAAAAAAGGCGAGATCCACGCGGGAGTTCAGGCTGTCTTCCAGCGACCATAAATAATCCTATACATAGTCAGGCCTAGTACAAGAATCACCAAGTGAAGGCATTTACGAGGATCTCGGTGTTATACAATTATAGACAATTACCCCTTGTATAATGCCATCGATTGAGCAGTAAGTACGAAGTAGTCATGGAAGCCAAACAAAAGGCATTCACAAAAGCTGGCAAACACCAAGCACGCACGACTATTCCCGCGAGCTCTCGGATAGCGATCTGAATCGGGATGAGGCGAGAACTTCGACTCATCCATCAGACAGAACGTATGCAACCGCGGGGGAGTCACGATGGCAGCATCGATATGATACAGACAATAAAGATTCCTGAAGGATGCCATGGACAATTCGGTTACAGGCTTACAGCAAAGGAGCATCAAGAATCCGCTGTGGCAGCGACGGCAAAATTGGCGGGGGATCAGAGGGCCTATATAGTATGACTAAAGATAAGCACGGCGAAATAGGTTGCGTATAAGCGGCTCAAGAGGTCAGAGATATGAATAGGAATATCCGAAGGCTTGGTTGTGACAGACGAGATTGGGAGAGTTAGACTGTCAACTGCAAGAACAGGAATGTCAAGGTACATACTATCATAATTAAAAAGGAATGGAGGTCAACAAAAGGCAGTGCAGACGAGATCTGCCGTGTCTGATTGCTGAGCAGGGGTTGGCATTTATGAACAAAGAAAGGGGGAATATATATTTCGACGGCGGTCGTTATGTCGCTGATGATTCCATTATACTAGTAGGTTCGCGTAAGGTATATTGATATAGATTCATTCGTTGGTGGAAGTGCGGCTATTGAGATCTGGATACTTAGTACCATACCCACGGAACACAAAGGCTCCCACAAGCACGCGCTTCTTCGCTTTCTTGGCGACCTCACAACGATTCTCTTTTGTTCAGTTAGTTGTCGAGCCTCCGAGGCAGATCTAGGCGAATGGAATCTTTCCCCACATATGGTTACACGAGCTTACTTGGAAGGAAAAAATTCCGAAAAATGGGATCGGGGAAGAATTTGGGGATATGGTCCAGTCTACTTGAAGTTAGTGGCTAACGGTAATAGCATGGCCATTCGGCTTTATCACACCACAGGTTGAGAAGCATCATGCAACTAGAGATTAAACATCCAAGTTGATAGAGAGGGGCTGGGACGGCGAGATGGTGAAACAAAGGCAAGAAATAGAGATATAGGAAAGGCAATGATGCTATGAAAGCGTGCTAGTGCGTCGAGGCGAAGCGTGTGTTAGGCGTGTGCAATCGTGGGGAGTGCGTGGGGAGGTGACATATGTATAGGGTAGCTAAGAGAAAGACAAAGTACGGCCTCTGACTTAGTTCTTTCTACGGAATGAGGACCCTAGAATAGGTCGAGATGAGAATGAATGAAACATGCGAAGGATGTGGAGACGTACCCTCTGTCAGCCTTGCCTTTCCGCCAGTGGGTTGGCACAACACGCTTGTGCACGAGGGACAGACGACGACGGTCTGTGCATGCGAGAAGACGGTGGTGATGGAAAAGCAGCCTGATAAAACGAGGAAAACATGAGTGTCAAGTGCGATCGAGGAAGGATTGTATAGAAGGAAACCGACTGACCAGAACACTTGACGTCCATGAAATACGAGTTTGGTGACTGCACGAGACGCTTGAGCTTGTGTTTCTTGGCTTCGGCGTCAGAGGAAGGGTTCAGGAGATCGATTGCGAGAGTCTTGCATCCTGTCAGCTAGGGTGCCGGTGAGCAGGACGGCGAGATAACGCACCATGGTGATAGGTTGGTTTTTTGTGTGTTGTGAGCTACGGCAAGTTGTGTGGATGAGATAAACAAGGTTTGGGTTTTCTCGCGGTAATTGAATATTTGAATGTCCGCCAAGTGACCATCAGGGGGAGATCAGAAATAGAAGATGGATAACAAAAGGCAAGTGTCAAATGGACAATAAAATAAAATACAAGGGCCGGCGGGATGTCGGGAAGGCAGAACAAGGTCGTGAGAGTCGGGGCTATTAGAGTGTTATTGTATGACTGCACGTTCCTGCCTCGTTATAAGGGCAAAGAGGGGGAAGGAAAGAGGCCAGGACCCGGTTTCCTTTTCCCCAGACCAGGTTAGCATTATACCCTTTGATTTGCGATCCAACTGACCCCTATTAGCCACTGTACGTCTCGTAAACGACTAGACCACACTCTCTTCACGCATCACCTCTTCGTTATACCTTTTCATCGCCGGCCGATACTCATCATGTCTCTCTCAATCGCTGTAGCCGAAGCCACCCGCTTCCTCATCAAGCCTCTCCAGGCTTCCTACCCCAAAGCTGCCCTCTCCAAGCTCGAAATCGCCCTCGAAACTAACCTGACCGCCCACTATTCCCCCTCTTGGGTCCCCAGTGAGCCTGTTCGAGGCTCAGGTCGTCGCTGCATGTCCCTTTCATCGGCTTGTCTCCCTCCCCGCCCTATTTGGGAGGCCTGCAGCCAGTGCAATATTCAATGGTTTGAGTGGATCGCTCTTTTCCGCTACGACCAATTCGACCTCTTCGTTGACCCCGGATGTGTCGCTATCCGTTACCAGAACCAGATCTTCAATATCTGGAAGGCTGCCCCTGTTGCTGCCTCACGCAAGACCTTCGCCCAGCGGGTTCTCGAGGAGGACAAAGAGGACGAGGAAATTTTCGACAGGCTTAGAGATGCAATCGCTGCCCCAACCTGGACCACCCCTATTGTCACCCAGTTCCCCATCACCCCTGACCGCTCCACATCGCCTTTGTCCAGCATCTCAGAGCACTCCCGCTGCAGCTCGCGTTCTTCCAACTCCAGCTCCTCTACCTTCTCATTCGCATCCGCCGACACTGGGTCATCCCGCTCCTCTTTGGGTTCTTTCAAGAGTAACAGCGAGAGCAAACAGTCCCGCCGCGAACGATCACGCCAGGCCCGTGTCTTTGTCGACACAACCAAGACTGAGGTGACTCCCTACGATGGAGGCAAGACCACCGTCCTCACAGGCGGTGTTATGCTTGGCGGCGGTCCCAAGACCGCACCCAAGCCAAAGGCAACAACTAACGCTGCCTCTATAAACTCGACCAGCTGGCGCTCTATCCGCGCCTAAACGCCTGGTGGTTTCTTTTGCACGATTTCGACACATGACAGCTATTGTTTCCGACCTCTGGATGATATTTTGCTTTCTTTTGCTTTGTTTTTTTAACATCCACGATGCCTTTGCCACGAAACGATCCGATCCACGCATGTCTTTTTGCCTATAATTCTTTTCCGATCTTTGTTCAAACGCCGCCTTTTTACGAAACAAAAAAACATGCAACGACACCCTCGATATCGGACACTTGCCTTCTTGCACCACTTTCATTCTCTTTTACCGTATATTATATCTTTTGCTTCTTGCACGTCCTATTCTCTCTCATCATCTGCAACTTCTCTTTCATCTGCTTGCACAACCATCTTCATCTGTCCATATCCTCCATCCAGCATCGTAATCCATCCACACCCTGTGTGGCACAAGTACCTCCCGTCTTCCCATTCCAGCACCTCTCGCACTCATCCCAAACGCACTCTATCCCGATCTTGACGAATCATGGGCTATGTTATATCTCCTATTTAATACGTATTATTTTATATCCTGGATGCACCAGTAATATCTATTCAAGCTTCTTTATGTACCTTGTTCGTTTTCTGTTGTCGCTTTGCCTTGCTCGCACGACCACTATCAATGATACCACCCACCGTCGGCTCCGAGTGTTGATCTCTCCCGAGTCAACTTCGAATTTTCCTCCACAATCACCGTAGTGATAATGTATATTTTGTACCTTGTACAAATCACCTCTTGCTTGTTTATTATCTGCAATTTATGGATTTGGATACCAGCTGAGCCCCTGTAGATCCACAGGGAAACGACTCAAATGCATACGGTTTCCCGATAACCCTTCTTGGGCCTTGTTGTTTTTCCTTGACCGCCCTAAGTGCTAAACCCTTTTGTAATTCTTAATCAGGAAAGTGACTTGCTGTTCTGGTTCACCGCCTGTCATCCTCAGAGTAAATTATCTGTGGGGATCCGTGACACCATCGCCATACATATGGTGATACACAGCCATCAGGATTATATCGTGTTTTGACGGCCCTGGCCCTCCAACATCGACTTCGATAAATTCAGCCTGGCACCTTTTTGGGGGAATATGATGGTCTACCTCATGGGCATACTTATGAATAATGACGGGGCGAGTCGGTTCTTCTAATTCCTCGAACACTGGACTCCCCATTTCTGCAGGCTTGTTCGGCGACTTGGGTGCGGCATAAAGAAGACTTATTTAATTGACAAACATTTAAAATTCTACAGCGTCTGAAATTAGGCTTTGAAAGTTGACATCAGTTCGTGGCTAGTATTTTAATGGGATGTAGACCCTGTAGAGGTGGCAGAAAACTGAGGGTCCTCTCAACAATCAGAATTCAAATGACTTGCATGAGTCAGTTAAGAGGTGAACCGGTTCAAGTTGAATTTGTGGTGATGGATAGTGCCTTACTGGACTTTCGAAGGAGTGTAGTCCTTACATAATGGGAGCAAAAATCGTTGGTGGGTATTTTCATTACCCCAAACGTCATCTGCGCCAATTAATATGTCGGCCAGAGTAAAGAGAAACCGATCAACAGGCAGAAAACTGCACACCACTATGCCTTCTCT
>Ga0307509_10004634_pt1 | contig 19662 bp, 19 predicted proteins | sample 10_EM_MG_FD_202245 | JGI IMG/M metagenome (GOLD analysis project Ga0307509, IMG submission 202245) | Populus trichocarpa ectomycorrhiza microbial communities from riparian zone in the Pacific Northwest, United States - 10_EM | ecosystem: Host-associated > Plants > Roots > Unclassified | place...
TGGTACGTTAAAATGAACGACGGCGATGACCAAACGCCGTCCGGCTCCGAGACGTTTAACAAGCAGGACACCTTCAAGTCCGATTGGATGCCGTGGCAGGCTCACGCGCACGCGACCATCAAGTATTCGACACCACCGAAGGTCGGTCAGCACGCTTTGATGCGGTCGGTTGGTGGTGCGCCGGAGCTGGCGACGGTCGAGCCGTACCATTACGGGCCCGATACGCCGTCGCCGCATGGCAAGCAGGACGAAGCGGTCGGCCTGATCCACGAGAAAGAGGATCAGCAGCATTGGGTCCACCAGACCAAAGACACCAACCACCTGATCATCAAGTCCAAGAAGCAGGGCGGGGGCATCCCAGGTCTCGCCAACATTGGCGGTCTCGGCGACCTTGCGGGCCTTGGTCAGCTGGCCGGCCTGAGCGGATTGGATTTCTCCAGCATGCTCGGCGGCCTCGGTAACCTTGGTAGCCTTGACAATCTTGCTAACCTCGACATCTCGAACCTGACCAGCCTAACCCAGCTCACGCAACTGGGCGGGCTGACAAACATCTCGCAACTCGCCAGCATCGGCAAGCTGGCCAAGATGGCCGGCCTGCCTGACTTGGCGCAGCTCGGCAACGTCGTGAACATCGCGCAGCAGGTGAAGTCCGCTGGCCTGATGGGCGTCGTCGGCAAGATGATTGGCGGCGGTGCTGGCGGTGCAGCCGGCGTGCCGGCATCGCTCGGCGGTGGCGGGTCGGGCGGCGGCTCTGGCGGCAGCGGCGGATCTAGTGAAGGCCAACAGTCGCAGCAGACGCAGGCGCCGAAGCTTCCCGATGTCTCAGAAGAAGGCGAGGACGGCGTCACCAGGACGCTGAACGACAAGGAGATGATTCTCAAGACGGTCGGCAAGAACAAGTCCTACTACCGGCAGGACGAAGAGAAGGTCCACATCCGCTACGGCGAGAAAAACGCCAAGGGCGACGTCCTGATGGAAGAGAACCAGGTCAAGGTCCAGTTCAAGGACAAGAAGGCCATGGTGAAGTGGACCGAGGAAGATCTCACCGTTCAGATGGGCGAGGACGACAAGTCGAGGATCCATCTCACCGAAGAGGCCATCCACCTCTCGCAGGGCGGCAACGCCCACATGGAGATGAAAGAGGACAGCATCCTCATCAAGCTCGGCGAGAACTCGTGGTTCCTCGACGAGAGCGGCCTGACCATCACGATGGGCGGCACCTTCTGGAAACTGTCCGGCAGCGGATGGTCGCAGACGGGTGGCGACGTCGGTCACAACAAGAAATCCATCGGCTACCTGCACATCCACGGTGCAACGCCGCCTCCCAGCCTGCCGTTCAACGGCGACGAGGGTTCGCCGCATACCGGCGGGCCAACTGATGCTGGTGGCGGTCCTGACACTGGGACAGGTACGGCTTAAGAAAGAACCAACATGAAAGAATACATCGTTATCCGCGAGATCTGGCGCAAGGGTATCTTGCAGCCGGTCGGCACCCTGCTCCGCTTGGCCGCGGTGGAAGCCAAATATCTGGCGCACGCGCTGGAAGAGAAGGTTACCGAGGTCGAGCAGGCCGTGGAAGCAATCGTCAAGCAGGTCCGCACGTCGAACGCTCCGCTGACGGCGTCCGTCACCGAGGCGCCCGCCGATGGCGAGCAGCACTGAGCATCTGGTCGACATCGACCGTGAGACAGGCGAGGTGATCCAAGGCTGGCCGCGTATCAAGCAGAGCATCTACGTCATCCTCACCACCCGGCCGCGCAGTCGTCTGATGCGGCTGTGGTGGGGGTCCGACTTCATCAACATGCAGGACAAGCCCGGCAACGAAGAAGTGATCTTCGGAGGCATCATGGCGGCTATCGCCGCGATCAACGCCTACGAACCGGAGTTCAAAGTGACGAAGGTCGCGATCGACGCATTCGACTCGACTGGAGATATCACCTTCACGATCGATGGAGTTGACCTGATCGATGCTCAGCTGAAGAGGATCAAAGCAACAATCTAAAGGGAGCCTCCCAATGCCCAGTTTCGAGTCTCCCGCGCTTTACATCGATTTCGCGAGACTTCCCCCTCCTCAGGTCATCGAGGAGATCGACTACGAGGTGCTGCTTAAGCGGTACCAGAACGACGTAGTCTCCAAGAACGACAAGCTCGCGGCGGCCATCGCCTTGGAGCAGTCACCCACGAACATCATCCTCGAGGCCGAGGCCTACGGCGAGATGATCGTCCGCAAGCGGATCAATGCTGCGGCGCTTGCAAGCATGCTGCCGTTCGCTTATGGGTCCGACCTTGAAGTAATCGGCGCCCGCTTCAACGTGGCGCGCATGCCTGGCGAGAAGGACGACCGTCTCCGCAGGCGCATCCAGCTCTCGATGGAGAGCTTCACGACCGCCGGCAGTCCTGGCGCCTACATCTTCCACGCGCTCAGCGTCTCGACCGCCATCCGGGACGCGACCGCGGTAGCGGAGAGGGGAACGGGCAGGGTCACCGTGACGATCATGGCGGATGGCACCAACCCGGTGCCGCGCTCGTCCCTGGTCGATGCGGTCTATGACCGGCTCATGGAAGACGGCATCAAGCCGTTGACCGACGACATCGCTGTTCTGCCGGTCATCAAGGTGCCGGTCGATCTCGAAGCAAAAATCACGCTCTACCCTGGCCCTGACGCCTCACTCGTCGTCGCCGACATCAACAAGGCGCTGACGGCGCTCCGCAACCGCGTCTCGATGGTCGGTCGCGATCTGAAGCGCTCGGCGGTCCTCGCGGCCCTCACTCAGGAGGGCGTGCAGAACGTCGAGATCAACTTCCAGGACGTCAACGTCGGAAGCGACAAGGTCGTCTGGATCGACTCGGCCAGCGTGAGCGTGGGAACCACCCGCGAGGAATAATCCATGGCCGCGCGCCTGATGGACAACATCCTGGCGCCGAACGCTACCCTCTACGAGCGTACTCTCGCCTCGCAAGTGGAGCGGCTGCTGGCGCTGGGCACCGATCGCCTGCGCCGACTGTGGGATCCTTTCCGGTGTCACATCGACGACCTGCCTTATCTGGCTTGGTCCTTTTCGGTTGACCTCTGGGATCCGAACTGGCCCGAAGCCAAGAAGCGCAAGATCGTCGCAGACGCCGTCTCGCACCACCGGATCAAGGGCACCAAGGCTGGTGTCGCCGCCTACCTGGACATCGTGGACTGTGCGCTGAACGATCTGATTGCTCCACCTGCGCGCGGCTACCGCATCCCGGCCATGACAAACGAAGAGTTCATGTCGTGGCTGGTGAAGCTGCCGCAGATCCGCATGTACCCCTACGTGATTCGCGATCCGGCTGGCCCCCGCGAGTTCCGGATGCCGACCTATTACTTCCGGAACGACAATTTCCGGGAGCCGAGCCTCGGCCCACAGCTCTACGGGCGCAAGGCATCGATCTACAAGAACGGCGTCGAGACCTTCGTCAAACTGGAGGCGATGACTGAGCTGGGCGGCCAGGCCGTCGAGCGCATCTCCTTCGGCAGCAACTCGACCCGCGATTATCACACCGATGGTTTCCGCGGGCACAAGTTCTATGCGCCGACCGACGCAGCCGATAACATCGTCACGGTGCGCCTCAACCGGGCCGCCTCCGACCTTGTCTCGGTGTCCCCGGGGCTGACGCCCCAGGACGTCAAGCCGGTCCAGATCGCCGAGCGGCACGCCGCCTATCCGGCGCAGCACTTCCACGATTACAACGGGTCGTGGCGTGGCAAGAACTTCCGCTGCGAGACCGACGCTGCCCACTGGATTTATGACCGAGTGGCGCTCCACAACAAGGACGATCTGCCTGCAGGTCTGTCCGCAAAGTCTTATCGCGGTCACATGCGATACGGCATCCCGGCCTACACGGCGCAGGCAAGGGTCAGTGTTCCACTGACGCGCTCGTCGGCACGAGGCTTCGGTGGCCGTTTCCGCAATGGCTTCCGCCTTCCCACCGACATGTCGAAACTCGACGACGCCTGCGGGGCGATCGTCGCCGCTAAACCCCTCCGCGACACCGTCCTCGTCGACACGGTCAACTACCGCGTCGTTCGCCTGAAGGACCGGAGAAAGCTGGGGACGTTCAAGCTCGGCGAAATCAAGAAGGTCGCTTGACGGCGGCCCCCAGGAGAAAACAGTGGAAAACAAAATCATCTTCCATGCGAATATCGACGATGATCCGACCGACTTCACTCGGTTGCAGGATTTCGCCGAAGCTTCGCTCGACCATGTCGTGCTCGACGGCATCAGCAATCTGACCAAGTACACCGGCTTCGGTGTGACCAAGTCGGCGGTTACCCAGATCTCGGTGCAGCCGGGCCGCCTCTATTCGGCCGGCAAGGTCTATGCGTCGGCGGACAGCGCATGGAGCAAGGACTTCATCACTCAGCTGCCGGTCGCTGGCAAGCGCATCGCCTCGGTTGTAACCTGGGGCCAGGAGTCGGACACGGACGTGCGTCCGCGCCAGTTCCTGATCAACGCCGAGACTCGCCAGGCCGAACCGCAGGCTGTGCCGCTGGTCCACGCCCGCGTTGCCAACCTGAACGTGGTTCTCGGGACCGAGGCACCGGACCCGACCCCGCCGCTGGTTGACGCCGGCTACACGGTCATCGCCAACGTTGTCCTGACGCCGACCGGTGTCGACACGGTCAGGATGGTCACGGACAACCAGCTGCCGAGCGTCCAGGCGCACGAAGCGCGCATCGGCGACCTCGAACAGTTCGAGGATACCGCAGGCCTCCAGATCAAAACGCTGGCCTCCGACATCGCCGCGCTGAAGGCTGCCGGCGCGAAGGGTGACGTCGATCAGGCCACCATGGGCCGCACGCTGGTCCGACTGGCGGTGCTCGAGTCCAAGAACGGCGTGGTCTACAACGCGATCGACTCGGACGCGAACTTCTTCCTCGACACGTCGAAGTCGGTGCTCACCGATCCCCTCTCTCATGTGAAGGTTGAAGAGGGCATCCGCATGCCGCACGCCGCCGAAGGCGCGGCTGCGCTCCAGATCTTCAACCCGCTCGATCCGAGCGCGACCATCAAGAACGGCATCATGTTCCCGGCCTATACCCGGGAGGCCTGGCTCCAGTCGGGCAGCATCACGGCTGAGCTGCAGGTTGCAGCCTACTCGGTGCAGTCGTTCGACATGGTCCAGAAGATGATGTCGAAGCAGCGCATACGCTACGGCGACGAGTTCTACGTCTGTACGAACAGCCTATTCTGGCAGACTGGCACCTATAACGGTGCCGGCCTGTTCTTCCGCGACGGCCAGACCTACGAGGTTGAGAACCCGCAGGACACGCCGTACCACGCTTTCATCCGTCTGCGTCAGATCTGGATCGACACCTGGGAAGAGCCCTACTGGGAGAAGGTGACGATCACCAACACGGTGCAGGGTACCCAGATCGCCGAGACCTGGCTCCAGGGCCAGAACATGTGGCTCGACGCCGTTGGCGTCTGGTTCACCCGCCTCGCGGCTTCTGGTTCGTGCCACTTCGCGATCTGCGAGGTCTCGGACTACGGCCTACCGAACCTCAGGGCAGTCATCGCTCAGACCACGCTTCTCCGCGAGCAGCTCGTTCAGGGCGGCGAGACGGTCGTCACGTTCCAGCCGACCTTCCTCCAGGCGGGTAAGCGCTACGCCGTTGTCGTGACCACGGCTGCCGACCACTGGGTCGCCACGGTCCCGGGCCAGCAGTTCACGTCCGGCACGTTCTTCTACGTGCTCGATGGCGCATACGCTCAGGGCGATGCTTTCAAGGATCTCTGGATGCGGCTCTACCGCTGCAAGTTCAATCAGGCCCGTGCGGTCATCACGTTGAACCCGTTGCAGCTGGCCGGCGGTATCCTCGCGATCGACCTGCTCACCGGCACGGTCATCCCGGACGGTACCTCGCTCACTTACGAGATCCAGGTCGGCTCAACCTGGTACAACTTCGTCGACGTGGACAAGTACATGCTGGGTCAGGGCGGTACGATCCCGCCCCTGCTGCCGCTGCGAGCGGTCTTCATGGGCTCCGTGGATTGTATGCCTGCCATCAATCTGGCTGACAGCTCGATCTACGTGTCGCGGCCGGACGTCTATGCACAGCACGTCACCAAGACGCGGACGCTGCCGGCAGCGTCCACATCGATCCGCGTCATCGAGCGCTACGAGTATTTCGATCCGACGTACCACACCGCCAGCCTCAAGCTGCTGACAGGCTCGAACTTCGGAACGCAGGTCTCACCGTCCAGCATATCCACCTGGATCGATCCGGTCGATGGCGCTTACGAGCGCACTTACGTGTTCAACCTCAGTTCAGCGATCACGCAGTTCCGCAAACTGACGCGGCTCGATACCAGCACCAACCAGCGCGTCTTCCACGTCGCCTGGCAGAAGGACTATGCCGTCTAAGGCGAAAAGGACAACCCGAAAATGACCGATCAAGCAAACGCGGCCGCCCCCGAGGTGGTCGCGGTTGAGCCTGCTGCTGCGCCGCCGGAACCCGTTTATTACGAGGTGAAGCTGAACGCGCGGTTCACCTGGTTCGACTTCAATTACCTACCGAGAGATCATCACGTCGTCGACAAGGCTATCTACGACGCGATGAGTACCGCGGGGGTGGTTGCCGATGTCAAGCAACTATCCTGAGCTGGTATTCACCGAGGATGAAGACTTCACGGCAGATCGTTTGAATGCGGCGATGCAGGTGCTTGATCAGCGCCTGCGTTCGCTGGAGCCATTTACTCCATCATGGCAGCAGGCGGTTAACGATCTGCGTGACGTCGGACTCTCTCGTCTGAACGACGCCATCTTGCCAGCGTATCAGCGCATTCAGCTGCTGTCCACGCTCGGCTTCCTGTTTGCTGGCTCGTCCAGCGAAGTCACTCTCACCCAAGAGATGACTGCGACCTTCACCATCGATGATGAAACGCAGAAGTCTCTTTTCACGCCGACGCCATTCCTCGCGCTGACACGCTCCTCGACGATCGATGACTGGGCGATTGCTCAGCTGATCTCGTATGAGGCGGCGACGGGCATCTTGATGGTGAAGGTCAAAGGAATCAACGGTAACCCAGGCCCCCACACGGACTGGCAGATCGGCGCTTGCGCGGCGAGCACGATCGCCGCGATGGCCTACTTCGCCGAGATCGACGTAGCCCGCAACGCGGCGAATACCGCAAAGGCAGCTACCGCCGCCGATCGCGTCCAGACCGGACTGGACCGGGTTGCGACCGGACAGGATAAGGTTGCCGCGGGCGCCTCTGCTGCCGCGGCGCAAGCTTCGGCTGATCGAGCCGGCACTTGGGATCCAACCAACTACGCCCTCAAGACGTACGTGGATGGCAAGATTCAGGCGGTGATTGGTACCGCACCATCGACTCTGGATACCCTCCAGGAAATCGCGGCGCAGATGCAGTCGGACGAAAGCGGCTTTGCTGCCCTGGCCACCACGGTTTCAGGCAAGCTGACCGCCAGCATGAACCTGAGCGACCTGACCGACAAGGCCGCAGCCCGTACGAATCTTGGCGTCACCTTCGCCAACCCGACCAGCAAGAGCGGTTTGACGGCGCAAAACGGGTCAGCTGTGACCTACATGCGGTCTGACGCCGCTCCTGCGCTTGATGTTTCGATCTCGCCGACCTGGACTGGCAAGCATATCTTCCAGTTCTCGTCCGGGCAGACCTACGCCTTCAACTATTCGACTTGGGGCGGCTTATCGGTTTACGCCCCTGACCAAGGGTCGGCGTTCATAACCTTCCATCGTGGCGCTTACGCGATGCAGATGGGCCTCGACGGCGACAACTGGTTCCGATGGGGTGGTTGGTCGGACGGTGCCGCGTACCGCTTGGCCATCGGCGTTGGTGGACTGGTCTATGCGCCTGGCGGTTTCGGCGCGGCGACTACACCGGTCTCTGGTCAGCTTCGTGCCGCGGGCGACATCATCTACGGTATCTCCGATATCCGGCTCAAGGATGGCATCCAAGTCATCGAAGACGCTCTGGACAAGATTGACCAATTGAACGGTGTCACCTGGGTGCAAAGCGATTTGGCCCGCGAGGTTGGTGCTCCTGTCCAGGAGCGGCGCAAGGCAGGTCTTCTGGCCCAGCAGCTGCAGAAGGTTCTTCCCGAAGCGGTTGGTCTGGCCCCGTTCGACACGAACGAGAGGCTGCAGAGCCGGACTGGCCTGAACTTGCTCAACATCCAGTACGAGCAGGTCTTCGGTCTGCTGGTTGAGGGCATCAAGGCGCTGCGGCGGACCAACGAGGCGCTGGAAGTTCGTGTCGCCAAGCTCGAAGCGATCATCAAGAAGCGGGGGGTCTAAGATGGCAGTTCCTGCATCAGGAGCGGTCGGCTTCTCGACCGTCAACTCCGTGTTCGGCTACGGCAGCGCTATGAGCAGCTACGTGGGCAGGATCTACTACTACTACGATCCAAACTGGGGGGTGCAGTCCGGATCCTTTCCAGGTTCAAGTTTCCCGATGTCGCTGTTCTACTCGAAATCGAACCACGACGAATGGAACTGCGCCTGCGACTGCAACTGCGCATGCGGTAAGTGAGGATGTGATGGACCAGAAACTGAGTAGCACCTTTAGCTTCAAGGTTCTCGATTGCAGCCCTGATGGATGGGCGAGGATTGAGTACCGGCACGAGGCGCTCGGCGACATGGTCAAGAACGTATTCATCCCGCTGAACCACTCAGCTGACGAGCAGCGTGGTGCGATCGTCATGCAGTTCCCAGCGCAAACCTTCCATGCGCGCTGGCTCACGATTTTGGCGCGGGAGACCTTACTGGTCCCCGCGTCAATGGAAGGCTCATTCACACACCGCATCGATCGTCCAATGCATGATCCTGTCGGTCTGCCAATGGAAACACCAAAGGTGTAAACGATGCAGTTCAGGCGCATCCGCTTCGAGAATTTCACGATCACCATCTTTACGGCGAACGCCGGTGAAGAGAGGATTTGTCCGCCGTCAGAGTTGACGCGAGGCATGACCGCGGCGGACGCGCCGGCGATTGCCCATCTGCTCGCGAAGTACGAGGACGCCAGGCCGCTGCACACGGTGCCGGTCTACACGAAGGGCGGCTTCGAGGCACTCGGCGGCGACCACGCGCCGGACCCGCGGTCGGCCGGCAGCGGCGCTACCCAATTCGTAAGGGGCATCGACAACTACCGGCTCCGCGCCACGGAAGAAGGCAGCGAGTATCACTGCATCACCCCGAAGGGCGAAACGCCAGTGTTCTGGCAGCGAGCCTTCGTCTCCGGCAAGGCAGGCGATACGTTCGAGGTGCTGCCGAACCAATTCCTCTACATCGCGCATGGCTCTATCGAGCTGGCCGGCCAGCCCTTCGTCGGCCCTACGATGCTGGAGATCACCAAGCCGCACACGGCGAAGATCACAGAACCGGTGATGGGAGCCAAGCTCTGGCGCTGAAAGGTTACGGACCATGCCTACCATCCGATTTCTGACGCCTGCCGACTATGATGAAATGTGCGCCATCATCGACAAGCATACGAGCGGCGCGGGAGCATGGTGCAACGATAAGAGCGCTCCCCCGGCGCAGAACTTCAGACAGCTTGCGCGGGATCACGTGGACCAATGCTTCGGTCAGCCCATGTCGAACTTCTGGGGGTATTTCGACGACGACGGGAAACTAGTCGCCTGGACGTTCTTCGTTCGCTGGGCGGACATGACCAACGTGACGATCCGGCTTCTAATAGAGGACCCGGAAGCGAATTTGCCGCGCGCCGATGGTGCTGCGTGGTCCGACGCGGCGATCGACCTGGTGAATTGGGGCATCGGCTATTTCTGGTCCGAAGGCGTCGAGTGCTTTTGGTCTCGCATCTATGAAGGGCGAGAGGCGCATCATGTGAGTGCTAACCCCAACAGCATGCTCACAGAATACGGGCGTGAAGACGTCATGGTCGTTCCGGTGAACACTCTGCCACCCCCTGAATACCGCCGCGTCAGTTGGTCTCCGATCGACTACGAAACGACGATCACTCGTTTCAAGGATCCGCTGCCTCTGCCGGCCTACCTCGAAAGTGCAAATGATCCGATTGGAAATGGTGAGTAAGGACGGAGAGGTCGTGCCTCTGTTCTATGATCAGCACACGTCGCGTCTGCTCGACCAGAACGGCTTCAAGGCCGTCGACTTCACCAGCAATCCACTTTTCGATCCCGAGCCATCGCGGGCTCGGCCGTTCATCGCAGTGGACTACGACCAGCCTGGCCGAAAGGTCGGCGAGGTCAGGAAGCTGAAGATCCAACTCGGACTCGGCTGCAACTATTCCTGCTCCTACTGCCTTCAGGCAGCCCAGATCCACAAGGCAGCGGTGTCATCGACGAGAGACGCGAGCGAGTTTCTCGCCAACATCGATAGCTGGATCGCTGATCCGGAGGGGATGGAGAAAGTAGAGTTTTGGGGCGGCGAGCCGCTGCTCTACTGGAAGAAGATGGAGATCCTGGCCCCGGCGCTGAAGCAAAAGCTCCCGGACGCCCGGTTCTCGATCATCACGAACGGTACGCTGTTGACGCGCGAGATCGTCGACAAGCTGAAAGAGTGGGACTTCTCGATGGCGATCAGCCACGACGGTCCTGGTCAGGCGGTTCGCGGTGGCGATCCTTTCGAGGACCCGAACCAATTCGCCTTCATCCAATACGCTTACCGGACGCTCCATCCGCGCTTTTCGTTCAACGCGGTGCTGACTCCGGCAAGTCACGACGTCAACGCGATCATCGACTGGTTCCAGGACTACTTCCCTGGCTGCAACGTCGGCTTCGAAGGCGTCGTTCATAGTTATGCCAGCGATCCCGGGTCGATCTTCTCGATCGAGCAATTGGGTCAGTTCAGCGACATGCTGTCTCGACAGCTTGCTGACGGTTCCGCACTGCGCTCGCCGGCAATCCTAGACAAACTCCGGCGCGCCGTCAGCTCGATCGTGAACGAACGGACCTCCGATGTTCTGTTCCAGAAGTGCGGCATGGACATGCCGGAGTATCTGGCCGTCGATCTCAAGGGCAACGTCATGACCTGCCAGAACGTGGGCGCCATCGGCAACCACAAAATCGGGCACGTCAACGACTTCGAGAGCATCGCGCTCAACACCTCGCGTCACTGGAGCAAGCGCCCAGAATGTCAGAGCTGCCCCGTGCTGCAGCTTTGCCAGGGCTCCTGCATGTACCAAGGCGGAGACAACTGGACGCACAGCTGCAACGCTGAGTTCTATTACAACCTGGCCTTCCTCAGGGCGGCCCTCTTCATTCTGACCGGACGATGGATGGTCGCGTTCAGTGGAGACATCGTGCGTCCCCAACTGAAGAAGGACCGCAATGTCGAAGTTCGTTGATCTGGCTGGGAAACTGGACATGATCCCGCACCTCGATCTGGGTCGCTCGTATGATGCCGCGAGGCTGCATGCTGAGCTGGCTTCGATCGAAGCAGCGCTTTTCGTTCCGTTCCGCTCCAAGAGCCGACATGCCGGCCATCTCGCAAAGAACTGGCAGGGACTCTCGCTAATCGCTCCCGGTGGCTCGCTTCACAGCGACCTAACTGAGGAGCAATACGCCGGCAGGACTGACTGTGTCTGGACATCCGTTGCTGAGAGTTGCCCTTACATCAAGGAGGTCGTGACCGAACTTGGTGGTATGGGGCAGCGCGTCCGCTTCATGCGAATGACCGCTGGCGGGAGCCTGACGTGGCATCGACACGGCACCGAGCTTTCGATGATTGAGGGTAACAGGTCAGGTCAGATCAGGCCGAACTGGTACGAAGTCATCGTGCATGTGCCGGTCAGGTCAAATCCTCACGTCAGCTACGAGGTCATCGAGACGTCGGCCTACGAGCTGAGCGACTTCGCGGCGGGCATCGAGATCCACCGGACGAACTATCCGGAAGGTGAGGCGTGGGCTTTCAACTCCGCCAACTTCCACAACGTCTTCAACCGCTCCGCGACGCAAGACCGTTACTCCATCATGCTGACGCTCGATGTCAGGATGCGGAGGACTTACGACATCGTGTCGAAGGCGGTCGGGCGCTACGAGGGGCCGTTACTGACAGGGCTCTGAAATGGAAACTGTCTTGGCTTCGGGACCGCCCAACGTTCTCGAAGACTCCTTCCGAGCAGCCACCAACGAGGATTGGACTCGCGACTGGCAGCTCAAAAACGGTGGCGCCGCCGTGCCGATCCAGAGTGGCTGGAAGCTTTACATGCAGCTCAAGGACACTGTGAGCGGCGATATCGCCATCATGTGTTCAACCGACAACAACCGGCTGGTGATTGTCGATCCCGCAGCCGGCAAGTTTGGACTGAGAGTGAAGCAGGCCGATGCCGGCCAGGTCCCTCCCAGTGCCTACGTGTATGACATCGTCCTCGTTACTGGCGATGGCATCTACCGCCTCGTCGCAGGCCAAATCGCGGTCGACGCCGGGATCACAATCGTGCCCGGCCAGGAAAAGTGGAATCACTATCCGCTGATCCAGCGACCCTAACCATCGCCAACAACCAACCCTTCCAGCCGCCCCTCCCGGGCGGCTTTTTTGTTTGGGAGAACCCACGTGACTGTTCAATATCTCCACGGGATCGAGACGATCGAACTCGATAGCCCCTCCGGCCCGGTCGAGACCGTCAAGTCGAACGTGATCGGCTTGGTCGGCACCGCACCCGACGCAGACCCGGCTATCTTCCCGCTCAACACTCCGGTGGCTGTGTTCTCGGACGCGCTCAAGGCTGGTCAGCTGAAGAGTGCCGGTACGCTGCTCGATGGCGTGGACGCAATCTTCAGCCAGAAGTCCGCTGTGGTCGTCGTGGTCCGCGTTTCCGAAGGCCAGAGCCAGGAAGCGACCTGGTCTAACGCTGTCGGTTCGCCAACCGGCAAGACCGGCATCTGGTCGCTGCTCAAGGCGCGTCCGATGCTGCAGGTCATCCCGAAGCTGCTCGTCGCGCCGGGCCTCACCAGCGGTCGCCCGACCAATGGTGTGAAGAACCTTGTCATCGGCGACGAAGGCCAGAACTACGTCCTCGCCACCACGTCCATCACCATCGCCGCTCCTCCGGCGGGTGGTCGTCAGGCGACGGCTGTGCCCCAAGTGGTCGGCGGCAAGTTGACCGGCGCGATCATCACTGACCCCGGCTACGGATATACTGCTGCTCCGGCTGTGACCATCACGGGCTCCGGCACGGGTGCTGCGGTCACCGCTACCCTCGGCCACGTCGCCAACCCGGTTGGTGTTGCGATGGCCTCCATCGTCGATCGCCTCCGTGCGGTGGCGTTCCTCGACGGTCCGGGCACCTCGTATGAAGATGCGGTCGAGTACCGCAGCGACTACGGCAGCCAGCGCATCTCGATCGTCGACCCCGGCGTTCTGAGCTGGGATACCGAGAATTCGATCTATGTGACGAGGCCTGCGTCGGCCTACGCGGCCGGCATCCAGGCGCGCATCGATGAGGAGAAGGGCTTCTGGTACTCATTCTCGAACGAGGTCATCCAGAACATCGGTGGCCCCGCGCGTCCGGTCGACTTCATGCCGAACGACCGCGACTGCGAAGCGAACATGCTGAACTCCAACCAGATCACCACCATCATCCACGATGACGGTTTCCGGTTCTGGGGTCTGCGTGGCACCGGCGCTGACCCGCTCTGGGCTCAGCTCTCGGTCCGCCGCACCGCTGACATGGTCTACGAGAGCCTGGAGCGCGCCGAGCGCAGGCGCCTCGACAAGCCGTTCAGCTATCAGTTGCTTTCCGGCATCCAGGGCGATGTGAACGCTTACCTCCGACTGCTCCGCTCCCGCGGCGCTCTGATCGGCGGCAAATGCTGGATCGACCCGACCGTCAACACCCCGGCGACCTTCGCTGCGGGCGATCTGACCGTCGACTTCGATCTCGAGCCCCCGGCCTGCTTGGAGCATCTGCAGTTCCGTGCTCGCCGCAACCCGCAATACTACACGGACTTCATCGAGGAGTTCGCGCGGTCGATCACCAACGCCTAAGCGCTGGTCACCAACAACCACTACCAAAACCAAGAGCTAGTCACGAGCCGCTCGGTCCTTCGGGGCCGGGCGCACTTGGGCTTGGCTGGAGACATCTATGGCTAACCTTCGCGACTCCAACATTTTCCAGGACTTCACGGTCTGGATCCAAGACGTGGGCAAGATCGGCGAGGCCCCCGAGTTTCAGCCCCCGGAAATCAACATCGCGGTCGAAGAGTTCCGCGGTGGCGGCATGGACGGTACGGTCGAAATTCCGTTCGGCGTCGAAAAGATCGAGTTCGACTTCCAGCTCCACACGTGGGACGAACAAGTCTGGCAGAACCTCGGCTACGGCCCTGGCTCGCTCGACGTGCCGGTGACCTTCCGCGGTTACCTTCTCACCCCCGGTGGGGCAGAGAAGGGCCTGATCATCACGACAAACTCTCTGGTCAAGTCCGTCAAGCCAGGCAAGGTTTCCGCTGGCAAGAAGGTCGAGATGACGGTGCATCTCGTGGCGAACTACTACGCCCAATACATCAACGGTACCGCTGATCCTGTCATCGAGATCGACGTGTTCAATAAGATCACGAACATCGGTGGCACTGATCGCAGCGCTAACGCGCGGCGCATCCTTGGCTTCACATACTAAGCCATCAACCAACACGCCAACCAATCTCAGGCCACGCTATCTCGGCGGGGCCGTTTCTTTTTGTCTCCCAACATAGGTTTGCATACCAATGACTGACAACGTGTTCAACCTCGACCACCCCTTCGAATACCGCGGCGCGAGCTACGTCGAGTTCAAGGCCCGCCGACCGAAGGTGCGCGACCTGCGCAACTTCATCAAGAACGTCGACAAGGACGGTGTTGGCGCGATGGAGAAGGTGCTCGCCGACCTGTGCGAGGTCGATGAGAAAGTCATCGCCGAGATCGACATCGAGGACTTCGCTCCGATGAAGATCTGGTTCGAGAGTTTTTTGAAACCAATGCTGAGCGGATCGGACGAATAATCCAAGACGCTTTCCCGATCTTTGAGCGGTTCGGATGGACCCTCGAAGACGTGGAAAAATTGGAGTTCTTCGATTTTTGCCTCGTGGCAGATGCCGTGCAGGAACTCAACAAGCGTGATGCCGAGGCGGCGTCAAAGGCTCGGGGTGGGAAATAGCCGCGGGCATTTTTGATTCCACAGGGATGGGTGAGTGTCCGAAAATCTAGATATCAGGGCAAGTGTAGGCCTAAACAACGATCTCTCTCCTGAACTGCGGCGCGTCGTCGAGGACATAAAGCGATTTGAGAAGCAGGTCGATCGACTCAAGAAGTCCTTCCAGAACCCGATCCGAGGATCGATCATCGATCCGAAGGTCCTTGGTCATGTCCAGGCTTCTCTTGGAGAGACCGGAAAGAAATTCAACAGGCTCACCCGCGACCAGATGGCTTGGGCGCGGGAGCAGAAGCGCATCGGCAACCTGACATCAGACGTCTGGACCGATGTCACCAATCAAATCAAAGACACTGTCAGGGCCTTCGAAAAGGCCACGGGCAACAAGAAGAAGGCCCTCGCGAAGCAACTCAAGGACGATATCGGTTACGCTAGGGCGTTCCGGTACGTCTATCAGGGCGAGCACGAACGCTACGAACGCGCAATGGCCCGACACGATCAGGCGTTGGCCAGATACAGCTTGATGCGACAGAAGCGCGAGGGGATCCAGGCGCGAGTCCGGCAACGGGCGCAGGACAAGGAAGCAAAGGCTCAGTTTCGGGAGGCTCAAAGACAGGAGCGTGAGGCGAAAAGGCGGGCTGAAGAGGCGGCCAAAGAGCTTCGACGTCAAAATCGACTCCGCGAACGCGAAGAGCGCGCGCACATCGAGGCAATGGCCAAGTCCCGCAGAGCAGTGTTCCGTGGCCTCAACCGGGTCTCCAGCGCCGCGAGTCCGTGGAGCGCCAGTCGCGGCGGACTCGCAGCTGCAATTGGCCTGGGCGGTGCCGTCATGGCAGGTCGATCGGTCATCTCGTCTGCAACGGATCTTGACCGGGCCGAGATGAACGCCCGCATCAACATGCAGGAGATCGACGCCCGCAAGCTCCGTGACGAATGGGTGCTTCCGAAAGCGGTCCAGCTTGGCGAGAGCCCTGCCAAGCTTATGACCGGAGCGGTTGAAGCGGCCAAGGCTGGCGTCCCAGAAAATCTGGCGGCGAAGACCTCCGAAATGATCACGGCGCTGTCGAAGGCGTTCGGAGTCAACGTCGATCAGTCGATGGAAGGCATGGGGTACGCCATTGCACAGGAAATCGGCGCCGGCAGAATGGGAGCCAACTCGATTGCTCCCATCCGCAAGCTCGGCAACATCACCGCCTATCTAGCGGCAAAAACGAACGCCAGGCCGGACCAGATGATCAGCTTCATGCGGACCGGCATGGGCTCTGGTGCTATGATGGGTATGAGCAAGGATGCCACGCTGGCGTTCGGTGCATCCGCCATCATGGCAGGTGCGCAAGGCTCTCAGGCCTCGCGTGCGCTTCAGCACTATAGCGAAAGGATCTCTGAGCTCACGACCCACGCGAAGGAAATCCAGCAGTCGGGTCATCGCAGTGCCAAGGACAGAGAGTTCCTGGCGATCCCCAGCAAACTTGGCTACGGCTCCTACAAGGATATCGAAGAGCGTGTCAGAAAGAGCCCTGACACCGAAGTCTTCAATCTGATCAAGTCGTTCGGCAGGATTGAGGATCCGATCAAGCGGATCCAGGGCATGGATCTGGTGTTCGGTCAAGAGTTCGGCCGAATCCTGGCCAACCTCATCTCGTCTCCTAAGATGATGGATGAGGCGATGCGGCTCGTGAAAGAAGCATCGTCGCAGACGGAAGAGAACGACTTCCTTAGCCACACGATGGATGAGTATGTAAAGAGCCTCGATTATTTTCTCGGGCGCGTTAAGGCCGTCTGGACGATCCTGAAGGATGAACTGGGCGACACGATGAAGCCGTTCATCGAGCAGTTCAGCGATTGGGTTTCTGACTGGTACAAAGCTGTAGGCACTGCCGGTCTAAAGCAGCGCTTCAGTGCGATCCTGAGCGGCCTGACCGAGGGGTTCCTTGGCAAGAAGGGAACGTTTCGCGAGTTGCTCGAATCGATGTTCGGCAAGCCCGGGGAGGGCAATAGCGGAACGATCGAGAACTTCAAGGCCTACGCCAAGGGCTTCGCCGAAGGCGTGAAGGACGTCTTCAGCGTTATCATGTCGACCGGCAAGGCAATTATGGGGATGTTCGGCAAGAACTCCTCCGATCCTGAAGCTGTCGGAAAATTTGTCGCGGAGATCATCGCGCTGGTAGGCGCGCTTGGACTTCTGTTTCCTGTCGTAGGCGTGCTCACCAGCTTGGCGGCTGGTATCACGACCATCGCTAGGGCATTGGGAACCATGTCGGCGGCGGGGTGGTTCGGTGGTGCTGCTGCGGGTGGAACTGCTGCAGGTGGAGCTGTTGCAGGTGGAGCGGGCGCACTCGGCTTCGCCGGCCGTTGGGGCTCGCGTCTCGCAAAAGGCGGCTCTCTTGCTCTCGGCTGGATGCTCGGCGAGAAGCTCTTCGGTCCCAACGGCGAGAACAGCTCATCGGTCCAGGCTCAGAAGAGCCTTCAGGATCTCTACCGGCAGGAGAGGGAGAAGAACGACAAGGACCGCGGCGCATTTCTGATCCAGAAGCACTTCAGAAAGTATCCAACGACGCCTCCGGCCGGCCTTGATCCGGAGCTTCTCCACCCGAGCGCCTACTATAGTGGCTCGACGGATTTCTCAGGACGGCGACGAGTGCGAAGTTCGGTCGATGACCTTGCTGAGCAGTTGAAGAAGTTCGGCGGAACAGTCGAGCGCGCCGCGTTCATCAGTTCGCCTATGACAAGCTTCTCCAGGCTCGGCACCGGCTCAAGCGGAGGTCTTGGCGGCGAAAGCGCAACGGCGTCCGTACCGTCTCCTCTGACGGCGGGCCGTCGCAGCGCTTACAGCGTGTTCCAGAGCATGCCAGGCAGCACGATCCCGGACTTCGGAGTAGGTCGGAGCGGCAGTATCATCCGCCACGGGGGCGGGGCAGGCGGCGCGATGAGGACGAACGTCCCTTCCATCGGAACGGGCCGTCCTGGAGGAGTGGCCGACTTGAGTGTCGGTCAGGGCTTACAGGGCTCCGCGTTCCTGGCGGCGCGTCGTTCTCGCTTTGGTGAGGAGATCAAGAACGATCCCACGTTGAAGACGCACTTGGCAGCCATGATGCTGACTGAAGGTACTCCCGGGCCGACCCTGGAGAGCCTGATGAACCGCGCGGACATGCAAGGCTGGTCGTTGCGAAAGGGTCTCGGCTACAACACTGACGGTAGGATCAACCCGAAGAGTTTCTACGGTCCCATCCGTCGCGGCGAGTTGCCCGCAGCTATCGCCAAGCTTAATGCCAACCCGAAACTCAAGGCGCGGTACTTCGCCGACATCGACCGGGCGCTGGCCGGTAGCCACCGGATCGGCGGCTTTACCGATCAGGGCTTGGCCTCCGATCCGAATGGATCGCTGCGCGGCGGTGCCGGTCGAGAGATCCTCAGGCTCGGGAAGAAGGGCGGCAACGAGTTCCTCGACTGGAATGGTCCTGGCTCCGCATGGGGGCGTGGCCACGCCGGTTCGGAGAACTATCGCCACTTCATCGATCAGCATATCCGCAACGAGTCTGCGACGAGAAACGTTCCTGCGGCAACGGACGCGATCAGGAACGTCCCTCCGCCGGCCGTATTGCCGGCTGGTGGCGCTGGTGCTGGCGATGCCCGTGTCCCTGGCAATGTCGCGATCCACATCAATGGCGCCCAGGACCCGAACGCGCTCGCAACCCTGGTCCAGCGTCGCATCGACGAGTCGATGAATTGGCGCGCGCACGACAGCGAGTCGGAGTACACTTAATAACTATCCCGGCCCTACGGGGCCGGGCTTCCCCCTTCAATCCAGATGAGAGGATTCCATGGCATCTGTGCTCATGGGTCTGGGTTCGCTCGACCCCAAACAGCCTGACAACCAGATCCTTTTCTACGTCCCATTTCCGAACCAGGACACGCCCGGCTTCGAGACGATGCAGAACGACGCGCAATACACCTGGGTCTCGAATGACCGTCTGTCGCGCGATCCTGCAATGCAATTCACCGGCCCCGGCGAGCAGAGCTTCACCGTCGAAGGCCGCATGTTCCCCTATCACTTCGGCGGTCTATCGACCATCCAACGCCTGCGAGACGCGGGCCGCGCCGGCAAGCCGCTCATTCTCGTCCGGTTCTATCCCCTCAAGGGGGAGCTGGATGCGAAGGAGAGTATCTCCCAGGCGGCGAGGGACGGAAAGGTTGGTTGGGGAGCCGAGAACCTCGGCAACGTGGTCATCAAGCGCGTTCGAACTGTCGAGTCGAGGATTGGTGCGATCGGTATCGCCCACAAGATCGACTTCACGCTCGAACTGACGCGCTACGGGGATGACTTGGTGTCTGTCACCCCTGGCGATTGGATCCCCGTCTGATGAGCACCTACATTACCAAGATGTTCGATCGACTCGACCGCATCTGCTACGACCGGTACGGGTCCAACAACAACCAGATCACTGAGTGGGCCATCGACCAGAACCCTGGCCTCGAGCTGTACGGGATCTTGCTCCCTCTCGGGATTACCATCAATCTTCCGGACCCACCGCGGACGATCACCGCG
>Ga0307509_10004635_pt1 | contig 19661 bp, 20 predicted proteins | sample 10_EM_MG_FD_202245 | JGI IMG/M metagenome (GOLD analysis project Ga0307509, IMG submission 202245) | Populus trichocarpa ectomycorrhiza microbial communities from riparian zone in the Pacific Northwest, United States - 10_EM | ecosystem: Host-associated > Plants > Roots > Unclassified | place...
CCGACATCTGCGAGGCATAAGATAGACTTGTCACGATAATCGCACCAATAGCCATTATCCCTCTATAGTCATATCTTTATCGTATGGTTCCGTCAGCATCCTACGGATGCTATTGACGTGTGTGAGTGCGGGTATGCCTGATTTCTCAAACTACCTCATCCAACAACACTATTCACTTCTGTGACTTTCATCGCGAGAGCGTGGAGTATAGAATATGTTGCTTAACCATTGTCCGTAAAAACGTCCCGTTACTTAGTGACCACTTTCGCGACTCTCGTCTTTAGTGCTCAGTAACCTTATGCGACGTCGACCGATTTGGCTCGAACCACTTGCATAAGCTCGCCAAAGGTCTTCCCTCATATATCCTGCGAACGGGATTCGGTCGGACGGACGGCCGCGATGTATACGGGGTTACAAGGAGGGCTCCAATGACCATATCTTTGGTGAGGGGACGCAACTACGGTGGCGTCTGCCAATGTAGCGCCGTCCCAACGCTGGTGCGGGAGGGGGGTGTTGGCTTGTCTTTTTTGAACTCAGAATCCTAAGGTAGGGTAACTATAGGTCTTTATTCACTAAGGGAAGGCTAAGCCTTCCGGTATGCCTAACACTGATTCTTGTACTCTCTATCAAGAAAGCCGACTGCACAATTGAAATTGATTAGTGGAAGGCCGACAGTGCATCCTCCCAACAGGTTACATAGTGGACAGCTTCCTCTATTGACCTTGTACTAAAATGTGTTCATACTTCACAATAACCTAACTTAAGGATAACTAACGTATCCTAACACTCAACTTCAAGAAAGTTCTCAATCATGACCCAATTAAAGATACCCTAGAGACCAACTTTGAGTTTAAACTATTCAATCTTTCCAAATAGGCTGCCAGCATATGACGTAATCATAGTTTGGGAAATTTTTAAATAATGTACATTCATCTTTCATAACTATCACTTTGAGATACATTTAAGGCAGATTGTGTTCAACTAGAGGAGCAGCAGGCACTGATATAAAAATAATAAAGAGGAAAAAGAACTTAGACACCATTTGGAGAGTCATTGACAAGAAGGGAGTTAGGAGGCTAGGGAGTTTGGGATGTGAAGGTTCTTTGCCACTCTAGCTGTCTTTTCTTTCTTTTGTATAGCAGATCAAAAAATAATGTCACTTTGTCTAGAGCAGTACTGCTAACAAGCAGTCTACGGAATATTACAGCCTGATGTAGTACTAACCACAGTATCGCTTGCCATTCTTGCAAGTAAACCTTTCCACTAAACCACTCTCTATAACTTGAGCTTTCATCCACTATGGTGAGGGAACTCTGTAGTTGGAGTACTTTGCAAAGAAAATATAGTCCGTCTTCAAACTTTAAAGGATTTTCAACCACAAGTCCCATGAGAATTATGACTCTATTAGGTGATATATTGGGTGATTCTCTACATACTAGTAGAGGAAAAATAGAAATATCTTGAGTTTAGATGGAGATCTACTGCATTAACTCGCATAAGAGAGTGGTGTGCTTGTGTGTTCATTTAAGGTGAAACATCACCTCATCAATGTCGGTATATAATTCACGGTCTGTGCAATATCAATAAAAAATAGAAGAAGATTGATAAATACACCAGAATTATTCAGCTTCCACCACCTTATGAGCTTCCAGCTCATTTGACTCTTGTCGTAATGGCCCAGCCTTATAAGAAATAAATTAATCATTATCTTCATCCGAAGGTAATGATTCCTTCCCATCAGACTCTACATTCAATGTAGGTTGTTCAAGTCCTCCAATATTCCAATCCAGTACATCTTCCACTAGCTTCTTCATATCAACTCCCTTAAGGGACATTTCCATATCACGGCTACCATCTATAGGTAGGGAAAGTCCAACAGCATAAAAGAAATGCTTAATAACCTCCTGCCGGCTAAGGCAAAACCTCTCCCAGGCCTCCTCAACAGCCCAAGTTGTCATCACCCGTTAGCATACAATCTTGCTTTTATGTAGCTGGTTCTTTTCCAGCATTGCCTCTAGTTCCACCTCCTTTTCATCAATTATTTCCTAGTAATTCTCACTAGTATTAGTATATCTTATTATCAATTCTAGAAACATGGCCACTTATAAATGGTCCTAGCTCAGGCAAATTCATTAAAGGGGAGATACTTTGGTCGTAAATAAACAATAATATAAATTAATAATAGCCGGTTCCCCTCCTATTTCGCTGTCGCTCATAGTCGGCGAAAGCAAGTGTGACACGAAAGCAAGTATGACGTGCCGGACTGTCTTTTTTTCCCAAGAAAAGAAAGCCAAGCCTTCCACACTAGTGCCAATACTATACCTGGATACCGGTACTGTGTTGCCAATCCCCCACCACCGTACTCACCAGACAATATTGTACCGGCCGATCCAATACCTCTCTCAGACTACACGGATAGGGCTTTCCCGGCATCTAGTTCTCTTGTGCAACGCATCAAATTTCATTCCCCTAGAGATACCGCTCTCTTGGGCAACTCTGGTTCGAATTACCTGGTGATATTGATCACTTGGACTCACTACTTCTACCGCATCCTCAGTTTTCCCTCCACCAATCCCTGATTCCCCCCACCAATTCCTGCTTCCTCCAAACCAATCCCGGGTTCCCCCCACCAATCCCTGCATATTGGTGCATAGGAAACCATAATGGTGGAAAATATAGGAAAGCTTGAAAGCAAGCACCACTTGGATTGTGCAATGAAATGGCTAGAGGAGGAGCCAGATGAGATAGCCAGCACCGCAGTACAGATGTTTAATGTTAATGCATCATCAATTCGAATGCGTCAACTATGTGAGCGCCATCAAGAGAGAAACTCCCATGGTATATTAAACCAGCATGGTGGGAACAATCTTATCTTGACTCAAGCTCAAGAGCAAGCTGTTTTTCGATTCTGTCAAGACCAGTTAGAGATGGGTTTAGGTGCCACACCATCTATACTGTATGCTGCTATCTGCCATCTCCGCCAGCAGGCAAACCGCAATCCCTCATCGCTTCGCTGGTTTCAACTATGGTTAAAAAAGCACCCTGAGCTTTATTCTATTAAGACAAAACCTATTGCTCAGGTTTGTGTCAGAACACATAGTAAGGAAGATCTGAGGAACTTCTTTCTTGATTACCAGAATACCCTTTCAAAATATAGCATCCAGCAAGCCAAATATGTTTTCAATATGGACGAATCTGGTGTGAGAATTGGGTGTTCTACTGGAGAGATTGTGGTAGTTCCAACCGAAGTTAAAGAACTATACACTGCCAGTCCTGAGAACCGCAAGTCGCTGACAATTATCAAGACAATCTGTGCTGATGGAAGCACACCACCTCCCCCTATTGTAATCTGTCCATGAGAGAAGATTATGGAGAATTAGATTCAAGATAATCTCAGTGGAGCTGAGGTGATTGCAGTCTCACCAACTGGCTATACCAATGAAGGTATCGCCCTTGCATGGCTCAACCACTTTATAAAATATGCTGGTGCCGGTCCTGCTGAACACTGGCGAATTCTCCTTCTGGATGACCATCTTACATACTGCAAGGATGAATTTGTTATCAAATGCCATGAGAATAATATTGTTCCCTTCTAGTTTCCTTCACATCTCACACATGTTCTACAACCACTCGATATTGGTGTGTTTCGTCCTTGGAAGCATTACCACAATAAAGCCATCCAGTATGCGCTTCACTCACTTGATATGGAGTACACTATATCTTCCTTCTTTCGAGATTTGAGCAGCATTCGTGAGCAAACCTTTCAGCCATATACCATCAAGAATTCCTTTCTTCAGTCTGGGATGTTTCCTGTATCCTACAAAAAGGCCTTAAAGAAAATACGCTATTACAACAAAGGAAAACATATTGCAGAACAACCTGAGACTGTACAGCCATCTGGAGGAGCTTCTGAGACTCATAATGTACCATCCATTGAGGAAGGTAGTTAGTTGGATCTTCCTACTCTACCTAGCAGCTATTTTGAGTCCCAGAAAGGGATTGGAGAGTGGATTGACCGGGCTGAAACCTTTAGTCCAACTTCCAGGGCAAGGTTTCAAAAATGGGCAAAGGGAACTGAGATATCACTTGCTCAAGCTGAACTCCAACAACAATCTTACCACAATGTTCATGCACGAATTTAAGAGGCAGCCAAGTGCAAAAGCAAATCCCGGCGTGTGATTCAAAAAGGTGGTGTGATAACTGTTGAGAATGCAAGACTTAGACAGCAGGAGAAGGCTGAGAAAGAGAAGGCTGCTGCTATTAAAAGGGCTCAAAAGCATATTCAAACAGCAGTTAATAAAGCAAAAGCTGCACTAAACTATCGTAGTATCAGTGCTCGCAAGGCTGAGAAGCAGAGAAAGCAGCTAGTTAAAGAGATGCAGTCAAAGGGTGAAATCATTCCAGCTGAGATGCTGATCCCAATTCCTGATCCAGAGAAACATCCTAGTCCTGAAGATCTTGAATCATTACAGCCTCCCCTTGATTTACTTCAAGCTCTATTGATATTAGAGCCTATAGCTTCAACTAATTCAGGTACTATTGATCCTCAATTGCTTACTCTGGATAGTCAAATACCAGATATTGAGATTTATACTACAAGAGAGGGAGCTGAGGCAAGATATGGTTTGGGAAATACTATTATAGTGGATGATAGAGAGAATTGTGCTGAAGAATCTGATTCTGATTCTTCATCTATATCAGCAGACTCTATTATGAGAAATGCTAACTTTGTATCTATAGATTGAGACTTTGCAGCTAAAAAAGCAATAGAGATTCTATTCTTGCTGGAGACATCCTCTTCAGCCATTCACAGGGCCGAAGACTGCTCTACAACCGGTCCCAATGAGTTTGTTATCCTTGCCCTTTTACTCTATGTATATTATGTAAGCCTCTCTTGGGAAAAAAAATTAAAAAAAGTCCGGCACGTCACACTTGCTTTTGCGTCACACTTGCTTTTGCGTCACACTTGCTTTCGCCGACTATGAGTGACAGTGAAATAGGAGGGGAACCGGCTATTAAATAATTTTTAATAAATTTAATAAAAGTGTGAATACCTTTAGTATGTCCGTAAACAGATGGTTTGTTAGGCGGGAGCTTATCTCAAAGACTTGCGAGATAACTCAGGCCGATAATCTTTATCGTAGACGGAGATTGTCTAGGAAGGCTCAATGATGAAATAAGTAAAGTGATAAAAGATTTTCTAGCGTAAACGTTTTATATTGATAAGATCTCTTCTTCGTTGCTAATGTTCAAATAGCTCGGGAGGCACCTCGATATTTATATGCCGCGTCTGGGTGGTCGCGGGCTACATCTTGTCCTCATACTACCTAAGTATCTACTGACAAACTCTAGCATCTTCTAAAAGTGTGAACACCACTTGACCCTAACAATTCTGTTATCTCACTTGACTTCTGAATCACAACACCATGAGTTTTCCTGACTGTGCTCCCACACATCAGTTCATTCGTTGCGATCCTCTTCGTCAAACATGGAGTCTTGCTTACTACTTGCATATGCAGAGTGGTCTCCATGATTGAACCAACAAAGGGGCCAGCTTTGTTATCGAACCTCTCAGCATTGCAGGTATTTCCTACACTCGACAGCTGCAAGGCATAAGATAGACTTGTCCCAATAATCGCACTAATAGCTATTATCTCTCCATAGTCCTATGGTTATTGGATGGTTCTGTCAGTATCCAAAGTATACTAGTGATGTATGTGAGCGCGAGTATGCTTGATTTCTCAAACTACTTCATCCAGCAACAGCACTCACTTCTGCAACTTTTTGTCGCGGGAGTGTGGAGTAGAGAGTGATGTTGTTTAACCATTATCCGTAAAAACGTCCCGTTACTTGGTGACCACCCTTTTGACCGCTGTCTTTAGTGTCAAGTAACCTTATGTAACGTCGACCGATTTGGCTCAAACCACCTGCATAAGCTTGTCAAAGGTCCTCCCTCATATATCCTCCGAACGAGATCAGGTCGGACGAACGGCTGCGATGTATATGGGGTTACGAGAAGGGTTCTAATGATCCTGTCTTTGGTGAGGGGACGCAACTATGGCGATGTCCACCATTGTAGCACATTCCCAATGCTGGTGCGGGAGGGTGGTGTTGGCAGTCACCTTTTGAACTCAGAACCTAAGGTAGGGTAACTATAGGTCTTTATTCACTAAGGGAAGGCTGAGCCTTCCGGTATGCCTAATACGATTCATCAATATATTCAAAGGCTACACAATCCCTGTACAGTCAGCAGGTATAACCGAAACTGTAATATCATTGGCTTTAAGCAAGTCCAAAACATTATCAGTTTGATTTGGCCTCCAAAAAGGTGAAGGGCCCATAGTCCCAGTCGATCCTCCAGGGCAGGAACTAGCTGTCCTTCTATCCACTTTTCTATATTCTCTGAATTAGCATAAGCCGTTGGGTTAAATTTTACTTTAACCCACTGGTCATATAGCTTCATCTCCCATAGAATACTTGCCCCAATACCCTTTCCCCTAAAAAATATCAGCAGCAGGACACGCATTCCAGTATCAGCAAATACAGTCAGCTGGAGTGTGCCCTGCCACTTGTCCCAACCACTTGTAGTCCCCTAACCTAAACTGTTTTAGAGCCAAATGTCTCATAAGTCTGCCCCGATAAAAATTCAAATGGCAAAGGCGTCTTATCCATATTGCAGATCTATTCCAGCTGGTTTCATCCCACCTCTTCTACACCATGGCCAAGTCTACTCTTATCATCAGGGCAGACCTGGGAGTTTCTTCGATTAAACTGGGCCCAAGAGAGAATTGCTGTATACAGGTCGGCTGGATGGAACCTTACTTGCTTTGTTAGTCTCCATCTGTAGTGAAATGTTATACCAGTTTAGAAATCCTAGTATTATAATGTATATTGGTTAACTTATTTTATTATCTTTATAGAAATTATGTAAATATTAGAAATAAAAAGATTTATTACTACTGAACCAGCCATTGGAGAATCAGAATATATCTTCTGGATAGTGTTCAACCATCTAGGCTTTTGATGTGATCCGGAACTACCCACGCCGCACAATCTTTCCTGACCTCCTTCACTCCATAAAGCCACTCTATAGTGGCCGCTCTATTTTGGGCCACTTTCGCTTGCCAATTCTATTCCGCCTCTGTAAAGCAAGAGTGACAAGAAGCTCCTTCTCCTGTTTCCTCCATCTTGCAATATTGGAAGCAGGAATCTTAAATTGTCTTCCTGCTTCTGCCGCCGTAACCTCTCTCATGTGTGTCGGTCCTTGGGGTACTTGACCATGCTTCAGGTATGATAGAAATCTCAACTTGTACCTTACAGTATATAGTCTTTTGGTTGTCGATACTGGTTGTAGAAATGCTAACTGCTTGTTGACAATTTCAGTTCACAGTTGACCTGGATGCTTTTTCAGCTGAGGTCCATAAAAAGTTTCTGAATCCACCGATACCATCAAATCACTGGAAGATGAAGCCATAATTGTCCTACTCCTTTTTTAGGATTTCTACCATACTACCTAAACTATATAGCCCTTTTTACCCCGCTCTCTCCTCTACCAACCACCACTTGACGTTGGGTTCAGACAACCTCAGCCGCTTTTTCCTTGGCACTTGACATGATTCAGCTTACGCAACCGGTGCCACACTCTAAACAGACCTTCTAGCACGCCGCTCTCTTATGCGAGTTAATGCGGTAGGGGTTTAAAGTGTTTTAATTATTTTTTGGCAGAAAAAAGAGGAATGTCTGGGGTATTCTGTAATACTGTTCCCGCTACAGAGTTCCCTCACTATATCCGCAAGGGGTGTTGAGTGGGTTCACCCCTTGCAGGAGTGTTTGTAAATCCCACCGGACTCTATGGCACGCTACTTTAGGTAAATAAATTCCATCTACTCGCCCGTGCCCACACACCTCCGTCAACCTCCCCTTGCGGCTAGACGACCGTCTATCGGTAAACCGGTTCGCAATGTGTTCGCGAGTGATCTATTGTGATGACGCTACGGCGCTTTGTGCGTTTGACATGTAGGATATCGTATTATATTCACAAAGTACTAGTACTCTAGTATGATACACCATCTGTGCCTAGGAAATGCCTGTAGATTTTGGGTGCTGGGACTTGAAGTGGGCCAATACATAGTTGGGAATGTTAAGCCCTGTGATCACCGCAAGATTTACCCCCGCATCAAATTCATTCTGGTCTAAATCTCCAATTCAAAATGTCTACAACAACACTCCGAAAGAAACTGGGTTGGCTCCACAAATAAGCAATTTAGTCTCGGAGCCATCACCATTAAAAAAAAAACAATGTGTGCCAAACGAGAGAGATGAGGAAAAAGAAAAGAAATACTAAAAGTAAAAATAAGGTATGCAAAGGAAGAATGTTTTAAAATCTAGGAAACCGCCACTAGCCAAATCGGCCGCCCACAAACCCAACTTTGCTTTATTCGTGACAAATGCGACACTTACGAGTTGCGGTTCTGCACCGCCGAGGAAAGACTTTTGAAGGTATCCATAACGCTCTTTAGCCCGGATGCATTCTCGACAAGATCCTTCGCAGGGATAGCACCCGTGAGGTCCAACGGCTGGCGCTTCAGCTCCTCGTGCGTCTCATAAGTATTCTGTAGTCCTTCATACTTCTCATGCTCTTCGTGCGGATGCGCCACCGGAAAAACATCCTCGTAAGCATCTTCCTGCACATACTCAACACTGTGCTCCTCGTCTCGGCCGTCTGTTCTCTTGTCAAGGGCGTCCTGCGGTGTCTTGACCGGCAGACCCGGCGGGAACGAGGTATTCTCCGGGTGGACCATGCGTTCAGCGTCTTCGAGTTGGCCGTCTAGTTTTGCCTTGGCGGAGTCGATAATGCTTTTACTGAAGCTTCTTCTACGCTTGACCTTTGAAGTAACACCGCGGACGTCAGCGACAATTGCGGCAATTTTTTTGATGCGGGAGAATGGGTCCACCGGTTTCTTTACTTCTGTTTCTTCAGCGGTGCCTGCTTTTTCGGTATCGGGGAGGGGGGATGATGGCTCGGCGTCTGTTTTTCCGCGCTTGGCTTTGCTGCCCCCGCCGAGGAGACCGCCGATGAGTGGGAGCTTTCCGAGAAGGTCCCCGCCGACCTGTGCGTCCCTCTTGTCGAGCTTGGAAGTATCGCGGCCGCCGAGATTAGTAAGGCCGGAGAGGCCTGGAAGATTTTTGAGGAGGTCTAATCCAGGTACAAGTGGAGCTCTCTTCTTCTTGTTCTGACTTTGAATGTTGGATTCGTCACGGGCGCCCAAGCCACCGGCCAGTGGAAGGGAACCGAGTACCCCGGTCGCCGAGCCGAGGCCCTCCATCACGGCAGCCATGCCGAGTTTCGTACCGTCATCGCCGGTAATGGGTTGTTTTGAATTTTTCTCGAGTGCTTCGGCGGCCACAGAGGCGGAGAGATCCCGCGCATTGGATGGAACAGCCGTGGCGGCAGCAGCGGTCGGAGCAGCGGTGGATGGAGCAAGCGTGGATGATGGTGATTTGTTGTAAAGGTCTATCTGCTGGTTCCCTTCCTGGGGAAGCGGTGCAGAGGCCGCCAATAGTGTAAAAAACGAGAGGAGAAGAATGGGAGCTGAGGTAAGCATGTTTGCTTGCTAGCGGGACTTTTTGCAAAAAAGAATGTATATAGTTGGGATATTGAAAAGGGCGATTCGTAGGGAGGGGGTTAGTGAGAGTATTGGGGGGGGGTCTGAAGAGTATCTGTTTGTCGCTGGAGAAAAGAGGTGATTGGAAGGAGTGCTGGAAGAGTATATAATGACTCCATTCCAGTCGGCGTGTTGTATTTCAGAACATAAACAGACGAAGTGGCGGTCAGGAATGCAAGAGCGGAGATTGGCAGAATTCCTGATCTGTGAGGAGGGGAGGTTACTAAAATATCCTTGCTTCTGATATTTCAGATGGGGACGACCTGGTGATTTTCATTCCTCTGCCGGAACGAACGGGAGGTCGGGCTTTGTGGTTATGCAAGGAGTTTGTCGATCAGGAACAAAACCGGGAGTGTGTTAGAGCTGTCCTCCGGCATATGGGAATCTAAGGTTGGGATTGCTGATTGGTACCGATAAAGCTCAACAGTTAGCTGTCGTTACCATACCAAAGAAGAGTCGGCATTAAGCGTTTTAAACTCGCCGTGGTCGGGTCGTCATGTTTGGAGTTCAGAACAGGAACTCAACAGCGCTCTTATCATTCTTGGTGAAAGTCTGATCCCCGAGCGGTAGCTCATTAGCTGTAGCAAAATGATCATAGTTTTCTAGTCAATGAACCAGGCCGCACCCTGGCCTTTGGAATTCCTCGAAGTATACCCGCCTCCAACCTTCTCATCGGCGTTTCCCCCATATCCGTTCCGCGTGTCTTCACTCTGGGGCATGGGTGGTTGCTGTTTGGTTTAAGTCTGTTTTAGCGGTTACCGAAACTGAGGGGGAGCTCGGATTCGTTGATGTTCTGTTTTATGTTTTTGGAAAAAAAGAGCTGTTGATTGTCCTTGGGACTGGCTATTAGCTGGGGGCTCAGGAAAATTATTTCTTGGGGAGCCATGGAAGAGACAGTACCCGTATCTGTGCGACTAATGACCTTGGGTTAACTTGAGACCTTCGCCAAGGGAGTATGTCTGGGGCTCCTGTCGCCAAAGCAGTAGGAAAGGCTTACTGAATTCTTGTATTTGACGTTCTCGGGGTATTTCGATAATATATAGATAAAGGGATCTGCGGGCCTGGTCTGATGGGACGGTGGAACCCTAGAATAAAAGCCTCGAACTCCTTTCTCCTACCGGTATGCAAAATCGCCGATGACTGCTATCCACACTTCCTCCAACATCCCGACATGATTGGGTGAGGGGGAAATGAGACAATCCCTAAGTTCAGTTTGAGGAGTAGATCCCCACTTCCATGAATAAGAAGAAATACGGGCCGGGTCGGGTGCTCGGAGGCCCTGTGTGAAAAAGCTGAGCCCCTGTTTTGTAGTTTGTTTTTGAGTTGATAGAGGGAGAGGGTTACCATTATCTTTGGATTCTCCTCGAAAATTGAGAGAGCCCTCCCTTAGGAGCCAGAATCGTGACCGCAGTTAGGATTTGCGTTGTGCTTGCTTGCAACCCCCTTGGTGGATCCAATCCACCATTAGCATGTTTAATAAGGGATTTTCAAATAAATCCTTCCTATGATAACGCTCTGTGCTAGAGCAAGAGCTCCCAATTCTAGAGGGTGGAATGCAGAAAAGCAAACTACCGGGTGCAAGCACATGTTCCCAACGATCGCCCATAGAGTCGCCACCTTTATCTTAGCATCTACTCGCAGGCCATCCTCAAGCAGATGTTCAAATCTCCGATTTTGAGGACAGGTCCATCCACCCACCAAGTATCACTCGAACTTAATTGGGTGTTTTGAGAGGGTGGTGGGCAAGACTATCACGCCCATTGGTGTCATCCGCCAGAGCCAACGCGGCCCGGAAATAACTCTCCCGGGGGCCTTAAAAATAAGAGAGTTCCACCACCGTAAAAACTGGAATAATTGGACCTCATGGTGGGACGTTGGAGTCGCTTGTCCTAGCAAGGTTGGTCGGTCTTTTTTTCTTCTTGTCTCGGTGGAGGGCTGAAAGACAGATTTTTCGCCGTGCCCACCCCACTAATCCAAAGGAGGGATTTCTAGACGTCAAAGCGCGCGAGGTCCAATTATTCCAGTTTTTAAGGTAACAAATCCCATGTCGCCTCCCGGAAAAAAGAGCTGTATTCGTGCCATTGGGAGATAAGCTAAAGAGAGTGAATGAAGTTCTTCCAAGGAATTTGTGGTGTGCTATGCTCCTGCACTGCAGCGATTTGTTAGTTGCTGACGCCGGTCAATAGATGTCAAGCGCAGATTTTTTGAATAACAGTAGCGAGGACTTAGCCGAAACCTAACTACTGTCTTTCGTAGCTCCCCATCACAACCCCTAAAGAACAATCTCCGTATTTCAGGTTTACCCTGCCGAGCTCAGGCTCCCCCATACCCAACAATGTAACACCACCCCACCAGGTTTTGGCAATCCTCATCTCGATTACCCCCCACCTAGTGGATGTGTAATACCAGGTTAACAGCGGAAGAGGTCAGCGGTGAAATTTAACCTGAAAATGAACTATCCTTCTATATAGTAATCTAGCAGACAAGATAAGCTTCGGAGTGTACTGGGGGCCATGAAAACAAGAGTGTAAGGAGATTTGCCACTGAAATCGCTTGGGGAAGGGTGAGTATAGGAGTTGATTGCGCCGGCTCATAGGAAGGCAGGGAGTAGATCGCTGCCCTTTCCTTTTGTTGCCGAGATTGTGAGGAAAATACCAGTCAGAACATCACGAGTGAGAACCTATGAAACATTCTAAATTTGGATGAAATGCTTGGCCTTGATATTGTAGACTGATTGGAGGGTAAAAAAGCACAGAATAATCAATTCGATAAAGGTCCACCACAATTCCTCGACCTACCCTCCGGAAAGCCATCACCCCAAGGTGACCATTTCGAAGAAGAAAGTGTGGAAATAAAGGAGTTAGAAAAAAAAAGGGAATTTTTTATTTTGTCGAGTTCCATAGAAGAACATATTTATATATTTAACCCAACCGACTCGTTCCTTATTTAACTTTTTTTTTTTGAACAAAAAAAGAAAAATAACATCAAAATGGGGTCCCCCCATCGCAATTTCCTTAAACATGACGAACCCAAACATTCGGCTCGGTATAAAACCCCCGATTCAAGTCCGGGAAGTAACGTACATAAGTGAGTGCGCCCGTGGCTGAGATCTCGCAGTACGTTCTCCCATTCTCGTCTTTATGGCACAGGGCCCCTTCAGAAGTGAACCGGACTCCGGTCCATCGTTCCCAGGCATCGGCATCAGCTTCGATATTCATGCTCTTGTGACACACTTTAATCACCTGCCCACCTAGCCTCACGTGTGTCCTAACCCACGGATCGAATGGCTCGTCCAGGCCGGCCCCAGCCCATTTTACCCACGAGACGTAGTCTTCCATCTTGACGTCGAGGAATTCTGTCTTCCGGGTGGGCCGGACGGGCACTACCAGGGCCTCGAAGCCGGAGGTGTGCGTGAGGTTTTTGTAATTCTGCAGCAGAGCGTCGGCAATGCCGCGCCTGCGGTGTGCTGGGTCAATGGTGACGGCGAGGGCGCAGATGGCATTCGGCTGCTTGCCGACTAGGTTCTCGTGCCCGGCGTATTTATCCGCTTCCGGGAAGTCGGTGGTGGTGGTGGGGTTGTTGCTAAAGTATAGGGACATTGCGCTGAGCCAAGCCTGGTCCCACCCCCGCTCCGACAGGGTCTCACTGACGGTTCTCCAGCCTTTGGTTCCATACGGTTGTGGGCCGTGTTCCTCTAGCTCGGGCCAGTAGAAGGGTACGGCTTTGGAGAGCCCAATTGGGTTTCCATTGTGGGTGACGATGAATTGGTACTTTGAGAAGTACGGAACGCGGTATATGAGGTCGTGGCCTTCAACGGGGTGCCTGACGAAGGCGGGCCAGCATCGCTCTAGTGGGTGGTCGGGCTTGCCCATGATTTCGACCAGTTCGGGGGCCGTGTCGCTGGAATGGAGCTCATACCCCTCAGGCATGGTGGTTGTGGGGGGATTGCAAACTCCGGCTGTTTTGGGGAGCATTCTGCTTGAAGTGCGAGTGAGTGGATGGAGGTAGAAGTGATTTTATGCAGTGATCTCGGGGGCTGGCTGGATGGATGGGAAGGATTGACTGAGTTAGGAAGCGGGAGAGCGTGGAGTATTTATGGTTTGATCAAGGTTATAAGTTGGCATAGAGCGATATAGAGCAGGATGCTTGTAAGGTGGATATGATTCTAATGCCCGGTCAGCTGAGGGTTTCAGTATATAAAACTGGTGAAGTCCTGGATCTACAGGCCTAATACCTAGGGAATACCTCCAGCTATGATGCCCCACCGACTTGAGCCCTTGCAGTGTGGATGGGGTTTAGAGCGTGCCGCTCCGGCCAGAATAGGGGAACAATTCGGATCGGCACTCACTGTCCATCGTCAGGTGAGGGGTCCTGCATACTATTTTCTGGGACATATTCTAAAACATTCGAAATGCCCGAAAGCTCAAACAGAATGTGGGGCGAGGCGATTTCGAGTGTCTTGCGCACCACGCCCTAATTGGGTATGGGTACGCTGGGAGACTGAAAACAGATCGGGTATTAATTGTGCGGTAGGATCAAGGGGAAAAACTAAGAGGCTGTTGGAGAAGTCCCCTCTTTCTCATTGGGGGGGACACCCGCTTAAATGCTTTTGGAGAGTTTTTGCCACTTGAGAGATCTGGTAGTTAGTAAGTTACAAGCACCGGGCAAAATGTTTTCCTGCAAGGGTTTCTAGGTAAGCCCTTGAGTGGTAAGAGAAGCAAAAACACCAAACAGTATGGCAGTGTGGTAAGTAGCATGTCGCTAGGTTTTCCTAAAGTTGTGCAGGAAACTCGATGTCTTCGACATCCCTGCTACCCTCGCCTTGCACGAGGACATCTTGCCTGGTGCAGGGGAGAGTACATAGGAACCTGGCCTATCATCAACCCTAAAGTCGAAATTTAAACTGTAAACTCTCCTACAGGCAATGGCACTCACAAACTTCGCAACTCGGATTAGGATGGTTGCCGAAGCCCTACTGGGAAGAACACTAGTAGCTTTGCTATTAACAAGAGCCTGCCAAAGCGCAATATTAGTCCATTGCATCGCAGGTACAGTAAAGCATGATACCTAGGCAGTCAGTAAATCTTACTCTGGGGCCATTTACACCAAGCAGATCCATCTTCACTCTCTCAGGGGACCTCAATCAACGTGCGAATCTACCAAATTTTCGTGGCACACTATCAGATCTGTAAACAACATGTGAGCCTTCATAGAACCCTGGGAGGTATGCTGTTTCCATGTACCTTTTTATAATTTATTTTACCTGTGCTTCGGGGGTGTGGGAGTGTGGGGGAGGTTAACCGAGTACTGTACCGTAAAAACCGGAACAATTGCACCTCACTCTAAGACGTCTAGAATTCCCTCATTTGGATTAGGGGGGGAAAAAAAACAGTGAAAAATCTGTCTTTCAACCCTCCACTGAGACCAATAAAAAGAAAGAAAAAAACCAAGCTTACTAGGGGAGGCAACTCTGATGTCCTCGTGTGATATCCAATTATTCCATTTTTCACGGTATAAGGTAGTCTTTCGCCGTGATGTCGAGACTCGAATTATTTTCAACAGGCACCCATGGGAGTTATGTCTCTTTGGGAATGTTCATTTTACACTGAACCCGGTGTAAAAAGCCGTGTTGGCGAACGGGGATCTTCGGGTGTGGGCTTTGTGAAACCTTTTTCTCTCTTGGGATCTATGAAATGTGCTCTCGAGGGCTGAGAAAGAACTGCCGTGGGAACTGGACTTCTCGCTAGGATATTTGAGTTGCCTCTTCTAATAAGGTCGGCAGTATTTTTCTTCTTCATTGTAGGCCGTGCTCGGCATGCAAGAGAAATGGAATTTTTGTTGCAAATTATATATTGCAACACTGCACCTTTTTGAATATAACTCAACTTTAGGGGCCTTTTACTGGACTTTTCTTCTTATTACAATAGCCAGAATGGTAGCTACTATCTGGATATCGTTCTTTTTATGACAGTTGGTTAAAGGGGTTTGAGTTTTAGCAAAAACTAAAGTATAGGGAAAATGGCATTTTTTTATATTGTGGCCTGCCAACCGTTGCCTTATTTCTCTCGGCTGAGGGGTGAACTCCTTCTTTCGCCGCGTCCCTCTCTTCTTAATCCGAGGACGTTTTTAGCGTGAGGTTTAGTTATTCCGGTTTCTATGATGGTGAAAGAAGTTTGAAGCTGGAAAATTTCCTGGTTATAGTGCCAGTTAAGGACTAGCACTCTACAAGCAGAGTAACAATCTCGCCTGAAAATTTTCCACAACCTCTGAAAACCTAGTGCCAGTATAAGTTCAATATGCTCTCAGTGGAACCAAAAGTGCCTAGATCTAGACCATTAAGTTAATTCTTCTGCTAAATATCATATGTAATCTAAATCAAAAATTTGAACCAGGCCTAGCATCAAATTTGGAAATCAGGATTGAAATTAGTAACGCGCCGGTGCGCGGGATTGTCGATCTCCCTGTGCCGGCGGCCAACATCCCCAAGCTAGATGGGATCGCCGGTAGTGCGCCTTAGACTGCGGGTACTAAACCATTATGGCTTCTTGAACTTGAGTGGTCCAAAATGCTTACTCTTGAGACAACCTATTCTAGTCCCCGCTCCGGAATCCCCAACTCGGAGGAAAAACAGTCCAATGGATACACAAAAGACTGGCGAAATCTACGATAAAATTGCGTGATGGAAATCAGTGTACCAGGCCGCAATAGGCTGAACACAGCAGGTTCGTAAAATTACTTGTAAGAGAATGATACCAGTGAACGAGATCCAGCGGACCCGCTTAAATGAAATATTCCCTGTCTTGTGATTTACAAAAACACGATGTGAAACAATAAAATTCGGACCACAAGTAGGCTTAGCCAGATTTGGCCATAGTCAGCCAAGTTTGGTCAGAAACTCCGATTTTCGAACCGCCTGAGTGCTCAAATGACTCAGCACTCTTAGCGAGTCAGGAAATACACAGCAAATTGCGAAGCTCAAATACAAGTAGCTCCAGGGCAGGCTTAGCGCACTTGTGGTCCAAATCTTACTGTTTCACACCGCCCAAGGGATAAGGTAATTTGTTTTGGAGAAGGAGCCGTGGTGGAGTGCTCCAACAGTTTAGCCAATGTAGTGAATGCATTTCCGCTCGAATTTTTGGGTGCTTACCTGCTGCCTATAGTGCTCGTACAGTACCTGTACCACCTGGATTGACCCCCATCGTTAGCGCTGCATTCGGACATCTGCCGGGATATTCAGGAAAACACCCACTGTCACTCGAAACAGGCCAGCTGCAGATTGTCCTGCTGCGCCCCACATACCTTCGGCAGGATGCGAAAGTTATAATAAAACTTCAGAAACTATCGTCACAGAAAAAAAAAAAAGGCTCTTAGAAATTGGCGGGAGCGGCGGCGGCCTCTATAGCTTATAGAAAAAATATACAACTGTCGGTTTGGGTCCACATTCCGGAGAATTTCACACATGTGCAGAAATGTTCGTTCGAAAAAATCGGCAGGAACTCCGCATTTGGACATTCCGAACATAAGGGCAGTTGGGCATAGCATGACAGAACATACCACAGATGTTCAGAAGGGTTTGAACTCTATTTGCTATGAGGTTTTTATCCATTGGCATTCGATGAAGACTTGCCGGCATCTCTTCGAGGTGGCCCAGCTGAGCTGGGGCCCACCCGATATATTTTGGTGGAACTACAGCTACGGCGATTGAGATGTGGTCTAGTTTCCGGAACTTGATCGTCGGAGGGGGCGTACCGTATTTTCTTGTGCACTCCCTGAGAAGTTTTACCTCTCCAACCCGAGAAGAGCTACCGCACGGTAGCTTATTTACTCGCTAGATCCACCATCGGGGGTCTCAATAGAAATTACTGTCTAAACTACAGCAGGCTTAGAAGAACGGGTTAACAAATTACCAATACCAGTTAATGGGGTTCAATGGGCTCAGCTTAAATAAGTCATTCTCTGTCCAGAAAAAACTATTCTTTCTTGCGGTGTTTTGTCTCGGATTACGAAGGCGAGGGGTCTGACCGCCGATGGTGGATCTAGCCACTCCCCCTACGGTATTGGACTGCATTTGACCTGTCGGCCAAGATGTATGCATGCAAGGCGGGGTGGCGGGGGATACCTCTCCGTAGATGGCTGCAATACACCAGGAAGTGCAATGCGGGATAGGATCCACACTTGCGCGGCTCGATGCAACGATCGCCCCCAGGGTTGCTCACGTGAGGAGATCCGTGAGCGATCTCGATGCCTGTTGGGGCACTCCAGCAGATACAAGCAGTGTGCCTGCAGGAAGCTGGAGTGCGACAATGAAGACGGTGACTTTAAGCTTTCTATTACTCGAGCGGCAGTTCAATGTTCTCAGCACCGTACTCGGCGGCATTTGAATTCCTCCTGTACTATATCTCCACGTATCACCAAAACCTGATTGCCTCTTGGGAGGGGAGGGTAGGCCAAATCCCTCGTTCCGTTCCTCTACTTAAGATTTTCAGCAACTTCTGGTTCATAAGGTATCTGATGCTCTTAGGTAGCTGAAGGAACTCTCTTATAATGATACTAACTTAGTCCCCTGGTTGAGACATGTCCAATCGAGGGAGTGGTCATCAGGAAGAACTGGGGGGCAAGGCGGGCAACGCTCTCGCCATACAGGGTATAGATCTAGGTGTTTGAGAACGAACTAATCGACGAAACAATCGGTTGCTTAGTGCAGGTTGCGGCAATCTAGGGTTTCTTCGTACTCTTCTCGTTGGCTCGGGCTTCTTTGACTTACACCTATATCAGTATCCGGGCCGGCACCCGAGGCTTTCAGCTCATCATGCGCTTTCGTTTAATCACCACGGGGACTGGCTGTCTCCACTTGTCATACATACATAATTCGAGAGGGTTACACTACTACTCTAGAGCGGTGTCGTAACCGCCCTCTTTTCCGACTCCCACACCCAAACCACGATGCGATTCCACTTATCCAATGCGGTTCATACCACCTACCAAACTGTGCGTACACAAAACTCAAACCCTCGCAGACTTTGGCGCCCTCCCGAGGGAACAGCCTATATTCCGGAGCCTAAAGGGAAAAGGAAAAAGGAAAAGAAAAAGAGTCGAAAAACCGAAAAACCAGCAAGGTGTTTGGTGGAGAGTCCCTCCGTGGTGATTGTTCCCCCATGGTTCAAAAGGGGTCTATTATGCATGGTGAAGACCCCTATACTGATAGTACAATATTGGGCGAATCCCTAGGGTTTATCAACTCAATAGTTGGTAATTCACGTTCTGTACTAAGTGTGGCCGTCGGCCATATGCAAGGGCTGCCGGTCTCCAGCAGTATCTCATGGATACAGGGGCTCTCATATATTAGCCCAAAAAGCAAGCAACACTGGTACAGAGCTAGGGTTCTGGACAAGCTCAAAGCCAAGCCCTCTTCACACCTTACCTCCCTCTCTACCTCTGCTGACCCTGTCCTAGAACATGCAGGGAAGATGTGCGGGGGTGAGCACAGTGCAGCTCTGAGAAATGTTAATTACCATTCATCTCCCCAGAGGGAACCATTAGTTGTATTTGCCAAGGGACTGGGGGGACATCGAAGCCAGGCTATGTAGGTCAGGGGTCCTTCACAATAACTAAAGATAGTACTCGCCTTGGGAAAGGCTAGGCCGGCCCACCAAGCCACGCCAGGATGATGAAGGGCTAGTGATGGACACGATCAGATCATGATCGTGTTTTGCTCGACCATAGTCTGTTCGATCATGGGTATTGCTCGATTATGCTCGACCATAATCGAGTATACTCGAGCATACAGGATCATGACAGATCACTCTACTAATCTTCTTGCTAGGGTAATAGGATGAACTGGTATAAAGGGAGTCTGCGCTGCACACCAGGTGTTGGAAACTGTACTCACGGGTGTGCTCTCTTCTTGTATGTTGCTGTAGTTACAAGTGATACGTCATGACTACCTATGTCACCCTCCCCCTTTCCCTTCTCTGAATCTTAGCATCTCTTCTGTCT
>Ga0307509_10004636_pt1 | contig 19661 bp, 23 predicted proteins | sample 10_EM_MG_FD_202245 | JGI IMG/M metagenome (GOLD analysis project Ga0307509, IMG submission 202245) | Populus trichocarpa ectomycorrhiza microbial communities from riparian zone in the Pacific Northwest, United States - 10_EM | ecosystem: Host-associated > Plants > Roots > Unclassified | place...
GACCGCGCTCGTCACGAAGATCTCCTCCGCGGCGCGGACCTCCGCGAGCATGAGAGCGCGTTCGCTCACCGCGATCCCGAGCTCCGCGCAGGTCCGCACGACGTGGCCGCGCGTGATGCCGGGCAAGACGCCGGCGAGCGGTGGCGTCGCGACCGCACCGCCGCGCACCACGAACAGATTCGAGGTCGCGCCCTCGACGACATCGCCGTCGGGTCCGAGCCGGAGCGCCTCGTCGGCACCCGCCTCTGCAGCGAGCTCCTTCGCGATCAGGTGATCGAGGTATGCGAGCGTCTTGTGCTCGACGCGCCGGCGCGCCAGCGGCCAGTCGACCACGGCCGCGCTGATCGACCCCGGCAACGCGCCGAGCGGCTCGCCGATCACGATCGTGCGCCCGCCTCGGACGTCCGCGAACCGGACCGCCACACCACCGGCCCCGCGGGTCACGACGATCCGCAGCCGGAGCTCACCTTCGCTCGCCGCGATCACCTCCGCGACCATCCGCCCGATCGCTACGCGATCGACCGCGAGGTGGAGCTCGACCGCCGCCGCGGTCATCCGATCGAGGTGGAGATCCAGATCGACCGCGGAGCGCCGCCACGTGCGTAGGACCTCGAACAGGCCGTCGCCGTAGAGAAAGCCGCGGTCGAGCACCGAGACCGTCGCCTGCTCTGCCGACACGAGCGCGCCATCGATCGCGACGATCGAACCTGGTTCGAGCCCGCTCAATCGCCCGCACCTGCCGCGGCGAGCACGTCGCGCGCGTTGCGAAGGTCGGTCTCGGCCGCGAGCCGCCACAGCTCGGCGTCCGCGGCCTGCGAGCCCGCGAGCGACGCGCGATACGCGGCGACCGCCGAGCGCAGATAGGCGAGCGCTCGCGCGCGCAGCTCCGACGCGCCGCCGAACAGATCGCCGAGCGCGAGGTCGTGATAGAGGCTGCCGATCCGGTAGTCGCAGGCGACCCTCGCGACGCTTCCGTCCGGCGCCTTGTCGCGGATCGCGCGGTACTTCGCGACGGCCTCCTCGGTCGCGTCTTCCTTCGCCCACAGCTCGAGGCGTCCGCGCGCCCGGATCGTGTGGACGCGGACGAGCGTGCGCTCCGCGGCGGCGAACGCCTCGGCGAGCTTCGGGTCGACGCCCGGCAACGGCTTCCCGGCCTTGGGCCCGCGCAGATCGCCGCCGCCGCTGGCCGCGACGATGTCGGCCTGGACCTGCGCGACGCCCTCGGTGATCGCGGCGTCGTTCGGTGCGAGCGCCGCGGCGCGGGCCGAGTAATCCAGCGCCCTCCGACTCTCGCCGGCGCGCGCGTCGAGCTGCGCGAGGTGAAGCGCCGCGCGCGCGGCGATCGGTGCGGCGGCATCCGGCGCGACGAGGACGCGCTCGAACGCGGCGCGCGCGCTCTTCTCGTCGCCGGCGAGCTCCGCGATCACCGCATCGCCGAACTCGGGCGCGATGCCGTCGAGCTCGGTCGTCATCCCGATCGCCGGATCCGCGACGCTCGGGACCGCTGCGGTCGGTACGGCGGTCGTGCCGTGCGCCTCGCCATCGTCGTTGCAGGCCGCGCACGCGAGCGCGAGCACCAGCACAAAACTCGGCACGACGCCGGCACCAGAGCTCTTCCCGCCCTGCCGGAACCGGGAGGGTCGTGACTCTGATGCCGGCGCCATCGCCTCGCCCATCCCCTTGGTAGCAAACTGCCGAGCGCGGCTGATCCTCGCTTCGCATCGGGACGTCACGAGGTCGCAAAACGTTGTCACGAACTTGTCATCGCTCACTCGACGGGCGCGTGTAGGTGACCGCTTCCCGAGGAACATCCAGCTTGTAGCCGGCACCATGGATCGTCACCAGCCAGCGCGGCTTGTCGGGCTCGTCCTCGAGCGCGCGCCGCAGCTTGACCAGGTGGTTGTCGACGGTGCGGGTGTTCGGATAGTCCTCGTAGCCCCACGCCTCGTCGAGGAGGACGTCGCGGCTGACGACCTCGCCCGGCCGCTTCGCGAACACCTTCAGGATCGCGAACGCGCGGCTCGGCAGCTCGATCCGCTTGCCGGCGCGGGTCGCTACCTGGCCGACGAGATCGATCGCGAGCTGGCCGAACGCGAGGCCGACCGGCTCGGTCGGTTCGCCCTGCGAGCGGCGCAACACGGTCGCGACGCGCGCGAGCAGCTCCATCAGCGAGAACGGCTTGGTGACGTAGTCGTCGGCGCCGAGCTCGAGGCCGCGCACGCGATCGAGCTCCGCGCCGCGCGCCGACAGCATGATCACCGGTGCGGTTCGCGCGCTGCCGCGGTTCGCGCGGATCCGGCGCAGGACCTCGAAGCCGTCGATATCGGGGAGCATGACGTCGAGGACGATGAGGTCGTACTTGCCGGAGCATGCCTGCTCGGCACCTTCACTGCCGCGGCCGACGACCTGGACCTGGTACCCCTTCGCGATCAGCGTGTCCTCGAGGCCCATGCGGATCGAAGGATCATCTTCGACGACGAGGATCCGGGTCACGACATCACCTCCGCCGATTGTACCCGCGGCAGCCGGATCGTGAACGTGGCGCCCTCGCCGACCTCGGACGCGACCTCGACCGAGCCGCCGAGCGCCTCGATGTGGCGCTTGACGAGCGCGAGCCCGAGGCCCGTGCCCTCGACGTTCGAGCGATAGGCCTCGGGCGTGCGGTAAAACTCGCGGAAGATCCGCGCCTGCTCGGACGACGGGATCCCCGGCCCGTGATCGCGGACCGCGATCGACGCCGCCGTCGCGTCGCTGTCGATCAGGACCTCGATCGGCTTGTCGGCGCCGCCGTACTTCGCCGCGTTCGCGAGCAGGTTCAACACGGCCCCCACGACGACATCGCGGTCGACCTCGACTTCGGTGGTCATCGCTGCGGGAGACACGTCGATGCTGATCGGATTGCGACCCGCCTTGGGCGAGGCGAGCGCCTCGAACGTCGACACCGCGTGGCGACCGATCTGGGCGAGCTCGACCGACGCGGGCGTGTAGCGCCGCGTGCCGCGCTCGATCTGCGCGTAGTCGAGGAGGTTCGCGATCAGGAGGCCGAGCCGCTGGCTCTCCTGGACGATCACGCCGTGATAGCGATGCATCTTCTCGGCATCGCCTTGCGCGACACCCTGCTGGAGCATCTCGGCGAACATCCGGATCGAGGTGAGCGGCGTCTTGAGCTCGTGCGACACCGTCGACACGAAGTCCGACTTCAGCTGCGCGAGCTCGCGGGCGCGCGCGGCACCGCGGATCATCGCGAGCAGGCCGACGCCGAGCATCAGGGCGAGCGCCGAGGTGAACACGATGTGGGTGCGCTCGCGCTGATGGACGACCTCGTCGAGCGGATCCGACGCGGTCTTCGGATTGACAAGCGCGAGCTGGAGATGTGGCAGCTCCTGGGCGAGCTGGGTGGTCTGGATCGTGCGGAGGTCGGGCGCCGCGGTCGCGCCGGTCGCCAGCACGATCGGGCGAACATCGCGCGCGACGTCATCCCCCGGGTCGTGGCCGGCCGCGGCCTCGAGCATCGCGGGATCGACGGCGAGGCCGATCAACGAGCCGTCGGCGCGGCGGCGATAGATCAACGTGCGGCCCGGTTGCTTCGCCGCGGGTCGACCGCGCCACGCGGGCGTCGCGGTATGGACGAGGTCGTCGCGATCTTCAGCGAGCCCCGCGGCCGCGCGCGCGTCGCCGCGCTTGGTCTCGACCTCGAGATCGATCGCGGGGAGCCGCGCCTTCACCGCGGCGGGCAGCTCCCCGGTGAGCTCGGCGCGGATCCGCTGGACGAACCCGAGCTCGACGATCGGATCGAGCCCGTACTTGCTGGCGAGCACCGCCTCGGCGAGCGCGACGAGCTGACCCGGGCGCGCATCGCCTGCGGCCTCGGCGCGGAGCAACGCCGATACGAGCTTGACCGGGACGCGCTCGGCCGCGGTGCCACCTTTCGGAAAGCTGCGCGTGCCGAACCGGCGATCGAGCTCGTCGAGCAGCGCGAGCGAGCGCTGCGGATCGCCGAGCCGTGCGAGCACGCGGGACAAGCCGAGGAGCGCATCGGGGCCGGTGTCGTCGAACGTGACGAGCGACTGGTAGACGCGCTTGGCCTCCGCGAGCTGCGTGCTGGTCTCGGCGCGCTGAGCCGCGCGCAGCCGCGCCGCGCGATCCTGACGCCGCGACAGCTCGCGCACGTAGTCCTCGATCCGGCCACTCGGCGACGCCGGGCGATCGATCACCGGCTCCGGTGCGGTCGGCCCGACCAGCGCGCCGCGCGGCACCTGGATCCGGCCGTCGGCATCGATCAGGAACCAGTAGCGCGCGAGGCCGGCGAGCGGCCCGACCTGGTGTGCCGTGGCGGCGCGGTCGGCGGTGTCGAGCGCCTCCCCGATCGCGCGGACGATCCGCCCCGCGATCGCGCCCGCGGCCGCGTGCTGGCGCTCGACCTGTGCCGTGACCGCGCCTTGCTGATCGCGGTAGGACATGGCGCCGAGGTAGGCGATGCCACCGGCCGGCACCAGCAGGGCCAGCACCGAGAGCACGTACACCCAGGCGCGTCGCGATCTCACGCGCGTAGAGGATAGCGCGTGCGTTGCGGTGGCGGGACGACCCCGTTATGGTCCGCCCCGGCATGGCCAAGGCCCTTATCATCGTGCCCACCTACAACGAGCGCGAAAACGTGCCCGGCATCGGCGAGCGCTTGCTCGCGGCCCTGCCCGACGTCCAGCTCCTGTTTGTCGACGACAACTCGCCCGACGGCACCGGCCAGCTCCTCGACGAGGTCGCCGCCAGAGAACCTCGGATCCACGTCATGCACCGCGCCGGCAAGCTCGGGCTCGGGACGGCGTACGTCGAGGGGTTCCGGTGGGCGCTGGCGCGCGGTTTCGAGTACGTGTTCGAGATGGACGCGGACGGCAGTCACGATCCGAAGTACCTGCCGATCATGCTCGAGCTCGCCGAAGATGGTGCGGACGTCGTCGTGGGCTCGCGCAACGTCCCGGGCGGCGGCACGGTCAACTGGGGGATCGGTCGCAAGCTGATCTCGCGCGGCGGTAGCTTCTACGCGCGCTCGATCCTCGGGATCGACGTCCGCGACGTCACCGCCGGCTTCATCTGCTGGCGTCGCCGGGCACTGCTCGCCCTCGACCTCGGCTCCCTCGGCTCGAACGGCTACATGTTCCAGATCGAGACCAAGTACCGCGCGCTCCAGAAGGGCATGAAGCTCGTCGAGACCCCGATCATCTTCGAAGACCGACGTGTGGGTCAGTCCAAGATGTCGCGCGCGATCGTCGCAGAAGCGCTCACCAAGGTGTGGGCGTTGCGGTTCGGAAGATAAGCAGTTACGGTCATCAGGCGGCGATGGTCATTCTCAGGTTGCGGATCAAGACGGCCGACGAGTGGCGCGAGCTCGCTCCTGGCGAAGCAGTCGCGGAGCCGATCTTCGTGCCGACGACCGACGAGCTACAGTCGGGGCAGTCGGTGATCGTCGAGGTTTCTTCGAACCTCTTGCCGAACAAGGTGCTGATCCGCGGCGCGGTTCAATCGTGGCGCCCCGCATTGCCGCGGATGCGCGTGCGCGCGGGCGCGACCGTGCAGCTCGACACCGACGAGCAGATCAAGCTGACGTTTCTTCACGACGTGCTCTCGGGGAAGCGCACCGACGTGCCGCGCCGCGGTCACTCGCGCCTGCCCGTCCAGTTCGCGTGTCGCTATCGCGTCGCGAGCTCTTCGGCGTTCGTCGACTCCGCGATCTCCGAGATCGGGGTCGGCGGCGCGCTGCTCACGACCGATTCGCCGTTGCCGCTCGAGACCGAGCTGACGGTCGAGGTCACGCCGCCCGGTGCCGCCGCGCCGATCGCGATCGCGGGTCGCGTCTCGTATCACGCGCCTTCGGGTGGCTCCGGCCTGCGCTTCGTCAGCCGCGATGGCGATGGCGATCGCCGGTTGCGCGAATTGATCCGTCGCCTTCGCGCCTCGTGACGTGCCGCAAATTGCGGCAGCCCGGGTGATCGATAGCTCACTTCGGTGCGCTAGGGTCGAGCGATGACCGCCCCGGCACGCCCGCGCTACGTCCGTCGCGGACCGGCGCGCGCGCTCGAGGCGCGCTCCGCGAAGGCGGCGATCGGTGCCGCGCTCGCGTTCCGCGGGATCGCGAACGACATCCGCGCCGAGACGCTGATGACCGACTGGCTCGAGCTCGTCGGACCGAAGATCGCGGCGCGCACGCGCCCGGACGGGATCTACGATCGCACGCTCGTGATCGAGGTCGTGAGCTCCGCGTGGCTGCAGGAGCTCAACATGCTGCGCGCGCAGATCCTCGCGGGCCTGCTCGAGCGCATCGGTCAACCGCGGTTGTTCGACGAGCTCAAGTTCAAGATCGCCGGCCGGTCGCGGCGCGCCGACGTGATCCGACCGCGCCCGCGCGCCGGGGCCGAGCCGCCGCGGCCGATGACGATGCCCGCGACCGGGCTCGCGCGCGAGAAGATCGTGCGCGAGGTCGAGGCGATCGACGACGAGGAGCTGCGCGAGCTGATCGCGCGGGTCCGGATCGCGAACGACAAATAGTCGTTAACGATCGCGAGAGATGCCCGTCCTGCGGGCATGTCAAAACGTCATCACGTCATCGCGTTCGTCCTTCTGTCCTCGTCCGCCGCGTTCGCCTCGCCGGCGGACACCGACAACGACGGCTTCCCGCTCGTCGGCAACATGCACGGCAAGCGCAGTGGTGCGAAGCCGCGGATCTCGAGAGAGACCCGGCTCGCCGCCGCGCAACGCGCCTCCGCGGCCGCCGCGCGCGTCGAGCTCGCGTCGTTCGTCGAGGCGCGGTTCCTGACGCTGACCGATCGGGACGGCTACCCGCTCGTCGGGAACATGCATGGCAAGTCCAGCGACGACGACGTCGCGACCTCCGTCGCGGAGGTCCCGCTCGTGGTCGCCGGCGATCGCACCGCGTGCGAGACCGCGATCCAGCTCGCGCTCGCCAGCGAGTAGCTAACCCGGCGCACCGGCTCGCGAAGATCTCTCGTTAACGGTTCGCCACCGGCTCCGTCCTGTCTGTATGCCCCAGCGCCATCGCATCGCCACGTTCCTGCTCCTGTCGTCGACCGCGCTTGCCTCGCCGGCGCCGCACGCGCCGCCGCCGCCCGACCGCCAGGCCAAGCCGGAGCTCCTGAAGCTGCGCAGCGAGGCGATCGCGATGACCGAGGATCAGGTGAAGCAGGATCTCCGTCGGTTCAAGCCCCTGTGTGACGCCGAGGGCTATCCGCTCGTCGGCAACATCGCGGTGAAGGGCAAGGCGATGCAGCCGAGCATGATCTGCAAGCTCGTGCGCGAGCACGTCCCCACGAGGTCGTGGTGAGCGCCTTCGAGCTCGCGCTGATCGGCGGCCCGTGGGCGCGCAGGCTCGCACCGCGCCGCGCGTGGCTCGCCGACCTGCCGTGGGACGAGCAGCTCCCCGACGACCTCGCCGACGCATGCCTGGTCTGGACCCGCACCGCGTTCAACGAGTACGCGAGCGCCGCCGCGTTCGCAGAGGTCGCGACGCTGCTCCTCGCGGCGGGTGCACCGATCGATCTCGTCGCGGCCGCGGGCGACTTCGTCGTCGACGAGATCGTCCACACCGAGGCCGCGGCGCGACTCGCGGCCAAGCTCGGTGGCGCGGCGCCGCTCGAGGTCGACCTCGCGAAGCTCGTGCGGCCGCCCTCGCCCGGAGATCCATTGCGCCGCGCGGCCGAGCTGATCGTGCGGGTGTCGTGCGTCGGCGAGGCGCTGACCGTGCCCGTGCTGAAGGTCGCTCGCCAGCTCGCCGGCTCACCGTTGATCGAAGGCGCGCTCGCTCGGATCGTCGCCGACGAGTCCGCGCACGCGCAGCTCGGCGGCTGGTTCCTCGACTGGGCCGACCCGCTCCTCGACGACGCCACCCGCGATCACCTCGGCCGGGTCGCCGGCCAGGCGCTGCGCGACCTCGCCCCGGCACCGAGCGCCACCCGCTGCGGCAGCGGCCTCGGCCGGATCGATTGCCAGCGGTTCGCGACCACGCTCGCCGCCGGCGCCGCCCGCCAGGTCGTCCGCCCACTCGCCGCGCGCGGGATCACCGTGCCCGCTGCCGATCTCGCCGTGCTCGAGCAAGCAGCGTGAACCACCCGCCCGACCGCGCGAGCACCCTCTCTGCGATCGCGTTAGTACGATGTTCTAACCAGGAATTCTCGCTGGTTCGGCGAGCAGGGCCGGCGAGCGCGCGAAGCCCGCGAATTCGCTCGTCAGCACATCGTTCTAACGTGTTTGCAGAAAGGGGTTCGTGATCGATCGAAGGACGATCGCGGAGCCGAACGACGAGCGGCTCGGCCCGACGTGACCGCGTATGCGCTGGAGTATCGTGCGCAGGTGGACGTGCGCGAGGCGACGGTGGCGGAGCTCGTCGTCGCCGTGCAGGGCGGCGAGCGCGCCGCGTTCGCGACGCTCTACGAGCGGTTTCATCGAGTCATCCACGCGATCGCGCTCGCGCGGATCCCGGCGGGCGATGCGAGCGACGTCGTCCAGGACGTGTTCGCCGAGGTCTGGCTCAAGGTGACGACGCTGCGCGAGCCGGCGGCGTTCCCGGGATGGATCCTCACGCTCGCGCGACGGCGCGCGATCGATCACGTGCGCAAGCGCGGGCCGGCGACGTCGCTCGACGCGATGGTCGACGGCGGCGCGCGCGACCTCGCGATCGAGCCACCGCCGCGCGCCGAGGCGGTCGCGGCGCTCCACGCGATCCGCACGCTGCCCGAGACCTACCGAGAAACGCTGATCATGCGTCTCGTCGAGGGGTTGAACGGTCCCGAGATCGCCGAAAGGACCGGGATGACGCCGGAGTCGGTCCGCGTACACTTGCATCGCGGCATGAAGCTCTTGCGCGACAAGCTCGACGGAGGGGACGCATGAGCGATCCTCTGTTCGACGGCCCGGACGGCAGCGCCGAAGATCCGGAGCTCGTGGCGCTCGAGCAACAACTCGGTGCGTTCAAGCACGCCGCGCCGCTGCGCGAGCCCCCGCCGCGGCCGCCGGCGCATCGCCGGATCTCGCCGGCGATCGGCGTGACGATCGGCGTGGCGGTCGCCGCCTCGGCGGTCGCGTTCGTCTGGCTCGGTCGCGAGCACGGGCCGATCGCCAGTGCGACGCCGTGCGCCGGTGGGAGTGGCTTCGCGTTCGCGCTGTCCGCCGGCTCGGCGACGTGCGGCGGCGCCGTCGCGAGTCGCGGCACGCTGCCGGTCGGCGCGTGGCTCGAGACCCGGCGCGACGCGGTCGCGGACGTCAAGGTCGCGAACATCGGCGACCTCACGGTCTACGGCGACTCGCGGCTGCGGCTCGTCGGGACCGATGCCACCAAGCACCATCTCGAGCTCGCCCGCGGCCACGTCGCGGCGAAGGTCACGGCACCGCCGCGACTGTTCGTCGTCGACACGCCGGGCGCGGCCGCGGTCGACCTCGGGTGCGAGTACGACCTCACCGTGGCCCCGAACGGCGCGACCCACCTGCGCGTCACCGTCGGTGCGGTCTCGCTCGAGGGCAAGGACGGGATCACGTACGTGCCGGCCGGCCACGAGGTCGACCTCCTGCCCGGCCATCACGCCGGCACACCGGTGCGGATCGATGCGCCGCCGGAGCTCCGCGCGGCGGTCGCGGCCTGCGATGCCGGCGCGCCGAACGGGCTCGCCGAGGTCGTGGAGACCGCGGGCCGCCACGACCGCGTCACGCTGTGGAACGCGGTCGTCCGCACGCGCGATCCGGCCGCGGTCGAGCGGCTCGAAGAATTCGCGCCACTTCCGGATCCGGCGCTGCGCGACAAGATCCTCGCGGGCGATGCCGACGCCCTCGACATCTGGCTCGACGTGTTCGTCGACCGCGGCGATCAGGCCCACAAGCCGAAGTGACTACTTCGTCGCGCCGGCGAGCGCCGAGCCGCCGACCGTGAGCAGCGCCGACAGGTCCTCGTCGTTGAATCTCAGCATGCCGCCGAGGAAGTAGTCGCGGCCGTACACGAACGTGTCGAACTGGCTCGGCACGTTGGACGTGCCCTTCACGATGTCGAGCGTCTTGTGCGAGTTGAGGAGCTCGTCGACGCCGCCGAGGATGTAGAGGTTGCGGAACACCTCGAGCGCGGCGGTGACCTTGACGCGCGGGTACTTGTCGAACGTCGCGTCGAAGCCATCGAGCGAGAGGCGGAGGCTGTGGCCCCACCACGCGTAGTCGACGTCGGCGCCGATGCCACCGGTCGACTCCTTGATGCCGTAGCGCAGGGTCAGCCAGTCGAACCGTTTCGCGAACTGGAACGTGAACCGGAACGAGTCGCTGATCACGCTCTTGCGGATCCAGTGGTTCGGATCGACGGTCGGATCGAACGTCAGCGTGACGTCGGGATAGTCGCCGCGCGGGCCCTTCTCGAGCTCGATCAGGTAGTACTTGTCGGGGCGGGTGTGGAGCTCGACGGAGACGTAGTGGCGCGCGAGCCCGGCGTTGAAGTTGTACTCGCTGCGCAGGCCGACGTACGTCTTCATCTTGAACAGCGTCCCCAGGAAGCCGCCGGCGTCGTCGGTGATCTGCTCGACGTTGTCGGCGATCGCCGGATCGTTCACCAGCTTGCCGAGCGTGCCCTTGTCCTCGTCGATCTTCTTGGTGATCGAGGTCGTGTTGTCGATGACGCCGTCGAGCTTGTCGAGCTTCTGGCGCAGCTTGTCGCCGGTCTGGGTCAGCTCGCCCTTCGCGGTCGCGATCAGATCCTTCGCATCCGCCGAGGCGTCGTCGAGGTTCTGCAGCATCTGCTTGATCTTGGGATCGGCGTCCTTCGAGATCGAGCGCAGATCCTGGGTGATCTGGTCGATCCGCTGCATCGAGCGATCGGCGCGCTCGATGATGTCGGCGACCGTGTTCGCTTCCTTCTGGACGAGGCCGTCGACCCGGTTCGCGACCGACTTCAGCGGGCCGTTGACGACGCCGCGCAGATCCTCCGAGAGGTCGCGCACGCTCTCGAGCACGCGATCGACGTTCGGCAGCGTCTCGTCGATCCGGTGGAGCAGCTGATCCGGCGTGGTCGCCTCGACGACGTGCTCGATCCGCCGGCAGGCGTCGCGCAGCTTCTCGTCGGAAGAGTCGTAGTCCTTGCAGTCGGCGCCTAGCGGCGTGAACGAGACCTTCGCGCCGTCGGGGCCCGCGCGAAGCGGCTCGCCCGGATCGACCTCGAGGTAGTTCTCGCCGAGCAGCGAGGTCGCCTTCTTGAACACGGTCGCGCTCGTCCACAGCTTGATGTCCTTCGACAGCCGGAACGTGACCTTCGCGTAGCGACCCTCGACCTCGAGATCGACGACCTCGCCCTGCGGCAGACCGGCGACCACGACCTTGCTCTTCTTCGGCAGGCCGGACGCGTCCTTGAACCGCGCGAACAGGACCTGGTTGTTCTTGCCGGCCGGGTTCTGGCCGAGGTTCTTCCACACGATGTACGTGCCGACCGCGAGCAGCAGGAACAGGATCGCGACGCGGACGCCCGCCGAGAGTGACTTCACGCGTGGACCTCCGCCGCGAGCTTCTGGACGGCGCCGACGCCCGACGCGTTCAAGAACTCGTGGACGTACGGATCGGTGCTCGCGGCGATCGCTTCGGCGGAGCCCGCCTCGAGGATCTTGCGGTTGTAGAGCATCGCGATCCGATCGGCGATCCGGAACACGCTGGCCATGTCGTGGCTGATGACCACCGAGGTGACGTTAAACTGCTCGCAGGTCGCCATGATCATCTCGTCCACGTTTCGGGTGGCCAGGGGATCCAACCCGGTGGTCGGCTCGTCGTACATGAGAATCTCGGGCTCGAGCACGAGCGCGCGGGCGAGGCCGACGCGCTTGCGCATGCCGCCCGACAGCTCGCCCGGGTACTTCTTCTGGGTGCCCTGAAGGCCGAGCTTGCCGAGCCGGTCGTTGACGATGTCGCGCATCTCCGCCTTGGACTTGCCGCCGCGCTCCTTGAGCGGGAACGCGCAGTTCTCCTCGACGTTGAGCGAGTCGAACAGCGCAGCGAACTGGAACACGAGGCCGAACTTGCGGCGGAAGTCGGATAGCGCCTTGGTATCGAGCGACAGCACGTCGGTGCCGTCGACGTAGATGTGGCCGGCGTCGGGCCGCAGGAGGCACATGAAGTGCTTGATGAGCACGCTCTTGCCGGCGCCCGACGCGCCGAGGATGACGTTGACCTTGTGGCGCTCGAGATCGAGGTCGACGCCGTCGAGCACGAGGTTCGACCCGAACGACTTCTTGAGCTTGCGGACGCGGATGTGCCAGCGCGGATCCTTCTGATCCGCGGGCGAGTCGCCGATGATCTCGCTCGCGCTCACATGCCGCCTTTGGCGGTCGGCATCAGCGTGAGGAGGATGTCGCTCAGGAAGTAGTCCATGACGAGCGTCGTCACCGACGCGATCACGACCGCACGCGTGGTGCCGATGCCGACGCCACGACCGCCGCCGGTCGCGTGATAGCCCTGATAGCAGCCGACCGTCGCGACCATGAAGCCGAAGAAGATCGCCTTGATGAAGCCCTGGAGCACGTCGCCCGGCACGACGATGTCGCGCAGGTTCGCGACCCACTGGCCCTGATCGACGTGCTGGAGGATCACGGCGACGAGGTACGCGCCGCCCATGCCGATCACGAAGAACAGGAGCGTCAGGATCGGCGCGACGATCGCCGACGCGATGATCCGCGGCAGCACCAGATACTGGTGCGGATTGACGGCCATCGATTCGAGCGCGTCTATCTGCTCGGTGATCCGCATCGTCCCGAGCTCGGTCGCGATGCCCGCTCCGGCCCGGCCGGCCAGCATGAGCGATGTCAGCACTGGCCCGAGCTCGAGCGCGATCGCCTTGCCCGTGGTGCCACCCGCGAACGACTCGAGGCCGAACTGGCGGAACGCGTTGACCGACTGCAGCGACATCACCATCCCCGTCGACGCGCCGACCAGGAGCACGACAGGTAACGATCCGAACCCGATGTAGACCGCGGCCTCGAGGTAGTTCTGACCGCGGAACGGCCGGCGCGGCAGCCACACGAGCGCCTTGCCGATCAGGATCAGGTGGCCGCCGATCATGTCGAGGAAGCGATAGATCGGCGAGAACGCGTCCTTGAACCCGCGGCCGACGGCGCCGGCGACGGAGACTTGCTCCTCCTTGACGTCGACCGTGGTCTGCGGCTGCCACATGGGCTTGGGCGCGACTGGCGCGGCCGGTGCCGGCGGCGGGCCGACCTGGGTCGGGACCTCGTCGTCGTGATCACTCACGCGCGCGCCTCGACCTTCTCGGGATAGAGCCGCGGCACGCGCTTCGACAGCGCGCACGTCACTTCGTACTCCGACAGGCCGCACCACCCTCCGTACTCGGCCGCGCTGATCGCCGCGCCGCCGGTCGCCTTGCCGAGCAGCACCGCCGGATCGCCGACCCGAACGTCGGGGAGATCGGTGACGTCGGCGACCGAGATGTCCATCGAGATCAAGCCGACGAGCGGCACGCGCTTGCCCCGGATCGCGACCTCGGCGTGACCGCTCGCCCGGCGCGGCAAGCCATCGGCGTAGCCGCACGGCAGAATCGCGAGGCGGCTGTCGCGCGCGGCGTGCCAGGTCGCGCCGTAGCCGACCGACGCGCCCTTCGCGATCTGGCGGAGCTGGGCGATCGCGGTGACGAAGCGCATCGCCGTCTGACATCGCTCCCGGCCGCGCGACGCCCAGTGACCGTTGCCGTAGATCGCGATGCCGGTGCGCACGAGATCGAAGCGCGCCTCGGGGAACAACAGCGTCGCGGAGCTGTTCGCGGCGTGGCGGACGCGGATCGGCGCGCCGGCCGCGACGACCTCGCGATCGACATCGGCGAACACCGCGAGCTGGCGGCGCGTCATCGAGTCCGGATCCGCCGGGTCGTCGATGTCCGCGTTCGCGAAGTGGGTCATCAGGCCGACGATCGCGATGCCGCTGCGCGCGGCTTCTTGCGCGAGCTCGCCCGCGCGCGCCGCGGGGACGCCGAGCCGGCCCATCCCGGTGTCGACCTTGAGGTGCGCCTCGCAGCCGCCGCGTGCGCGAGCGACGTAGGCGAGCGCGGTCAGCTCCTCGTGCGACGAGATCACGGGCGTGAGGCGCGCCGCGACCATCTCGTCCTCGCCGCCGATCATGCTCGGTCCCATCACGAGGATCGGCGCGGTGATGCCGGCGTCGCGCAACGCGACCCCCTCCTCGACGAGGCTCGTGCAAAATCCGTCGGCCGCGTTCGCCTCGGCGAGCGCCTGGGCAACCGCGACCGCACCGTGGCCGTAGCCATCGGCCTTCACGACCGCATAGAGCTGGGTGCCGGCGACCTGGCGCAACGCGCGGGCGTTCGCGACGATCGCTGCGAGATCCACCTCGACGCGGGTCCGTCGAATCATGATCTCGGAAGCCACTAGAGGCGATTTGGCGCTGCATCACCGACGGTGTCAAGCCACCGGACCGGCGTCACGTTGTCTGGCAAACCGACAGTGAGATCGTCAACTGCTTGGCCCGGCAGAGCCGGGCACGCGCTACGCGGCCTTCTTCTTTTCGCAGCGCTCGATCAGTGCGGGCGTGACGACGAGCGACCGGCCGCGCGGGATGATCAGGCCGTCGCGCGCGAGCTGGTTGAACGCGCGCGAGATGGTCTCGCGACAGCTGCCGATCATGTTCGCGAGCTCCTGCTGGGTCGGCCGGCGGCGGACGACGAGGCCGTCCGGACCCGACGCGCCTTCCTCGCGGGCGAGCCCGACGAGGCGATGGATCAGCCGCTCGTTGACATCGCACAGCGCGAGCTGCGCGATCGTCTCGTCGGCGCGGCGAAGGCGACGCGCCATCTCGGAGACGAGGTTGATCGCGGTTCGCGGGTGCGCCTGGATGTGGCGCATCAGCTCGTCGCGGGTGAGCGCGAGCAACGTGGTCGGCTCGATCGCGAGACAGTGCGCGGAGCGCGGGCCCTGATCGAACAGCGACATCTCGCCGAACGAATCGCCGGTGCGGAGCAGCGACAGCGTGACCTCGCGGCCGCTCTCGCCGAACATCACGACCTTCACGCGGCCGGTCATGATGATGAACATCGCATCGCCCGGTTCGTCCTGGGCGACGACCGCGGAACCGACCGGTACCTTGCGGACCGTGATCCGATTGGTGAGGTCTTCGATCGCGCTGATCGGCAACGCTGCGAAGAGCGGTGCGCGGGCGATCGTGGCGCGGATGCGAGCCGGGTCCTCACCCGGGGTGCCACCCATGGGGGGACGGGGCAGCGACGCGACCGGGGTGGGAGAAACAGGACGAGCGGCGTTAATGAAGGTCATCAGACTCTCCTTCGTGGGCGTACGACCGAACCCACGGGAGGGCTCTCTACAAGGGTCGTGCCCGCGGCAGAGATCACATGCTCTGGACAAGGTTCCACGGGGTTGCCGCGCTGCGTCCTGGTTTGACCTGTGACGCATGCTTCACAATTTCGTACATCACCACGGCACGGATGTCGTGGTCGACATCACAGCGGGTTTCGCACCACATGCTAGCTTGCCCGCGGATGCCGGCTGCCATCGACATCACCGTCAACGGGGAAACTCGGAGCGTCCCGGCGGGGACCACGGTGGCCGGGCTCATCGCCGACCTCGGCTTCGCGGACCGTCGCGTCGCGGTCGAGCGCAACCGCGAGGTCGTCCCTCGCGCCCAGCACGCGACGACCCTGCTCGCCCCGAACGACCGCCTCGAGGTGGTGACGTTCGTGGGTGGAGGCTGATCATGGAAGACAGTTGGAAGCTCGGCGACCGGACGTTCCGGTCGCGCATCATCGTCGGCACGGGCAAGTACAGCTCGCTCGACGAGACCCGTGCGGCGCTCGCCGCGAGTGGCGCCGAGATCGTGACGGTCGCGCTGCGCCGCGTGGATCTCTCGAGCAAGGCGCCGACCGTGCTCGATGCGATCGATCGCAAGCAGTACGTGCTCCTGCCGAACACCGCCGGTTGCTACAGCGCCGACGAGGCGATCCGCACGCTCCACCTCGCGCGCGAGCTCGGCATGGACGAGCTCGTCAAGCTCGAGGTCATCGGCGATCCGAAGACGCTGTTCCCCGACAACACCGCGACCGTCGAGGCCGCGAAGCGCCTGGTCGCCGAAGGCTTCAAGGTCCTGCCCTACTGCTCGGACGATCTCATCACGTGCAAGCGCCTCGAGGATGCGGGCTGTCTCGCCGTGATGCCGCTCGCCGCGCCGATCGGCTCGGGCCTCGGGATCCGCAATCCGCACAACATCCGTCTCATCCTCGACAACGTCGGGATCCCGGTGATCGTCGACGCCGGGGTCGGCACGGCGAGCGACGCTGCGATCGCGATGGAGCTCGGCTGCACCGCGGTACTGATGAACACCGGCATCGCGGGCGCGAAGCATCCGGTCCTCATGGCCGAGGCGATGCGCCTCGCGGTCGACGGCGGACGCAAGGCGTTTCGCGCGGGCCGGATGCCGAAGCGGGACTACGCGAACGCGTCGTCGCCGAATTCCGGCCTGATCGAGTGAACGTCGTCCTCATCACCGAGCGCACGCTCGCGTGGGACGACCTGCCGGCGCGCGTCGCCGCGATCCTCGCCGGCGTGCCGCGCGGCACGGTCGCGGTCCAGGTCCGCGCCAAAGATCTCGACGGCGGCGCCGTCCTCGCGATGAGCCGCGCGCTGCTCGCGACCGGTGCGGAGATCTGGGTCAACGATCGCCTCGACGTCGCGCTCGCCGCCGGCGCGCACGGCGTCCACTTGCCGGAGCACGGCCTCGCGGTCGAGGACGCGCGCGCGATCGCGAAGCTGCCGGTCGGCTGCTCGCGTCATTCCGCGGCCGCGGCGCTCGCCTGCACTGCGGATCTGATCCAGCTCGGCCCGGTGTTCGACACGCCGGGCAAGCGGCCGATCGGGCTCGACCCGCTCGCCGAGGTCCGCGCCGGATCGAAGGCAACGCTCGTCGCGGTCGGCGGCATCGACTCCGAGGAGCGCGCCTCGCTCGCAGCCGCGGCCGGGGCAGATGCGGTGGCCGTGATCCGCGCCGCGTGGACCGGCCCCGATCCGGTCGCCGCCGTGCGCGCGCTGGTCGCCGGCGTCCAAGCCGGGCGCGCGACGCGATAGGATGGACGTGATGTGGAGGGTCGTGCCGTGCGTCGTGGCCTTCGCTGGATGTGACCTCGCGCTCGGCATCGACCCGATCGGAGCGCTCGACGCGCGCGCGCTCGACGCGCCCCGGCCGGATGACGGGCCCGCGCACATCGGACCGTTCGCGCATTATCCGATGGACAGCGTCGATGCGATGCTCCATGTCGTCGATGTGGTCGGAGGGTTCGACGCGATGTGCGTGTCGTGTCCGATCATGCACACGGGCAAGCTCGGCGGCGCACTCTCGTTCAACGTCGCCGGTGACAAGGATCGGCTCGAGATCCCGTCCGCGCCACCGTTCGCAAACCTCGATACGTTCAGCGTCGAGGGCTGGCTCGAGATGGACGCGCTCACCGCGACCTCGTGTCCGTGGAGCAAGCCCTACGGCGGCGCCGACGCGGACTCGTGGCAGCTCTGTACCGCGAACGGCATGCTCGAGTTCATCACGGAGGCAGGCGTGCCCGGCGACGAGCTGACCTCCGCCGACGTGTTCCACGCCGACGCCGCCTGGCATCACGTCGCCATCGTGTTCGACGGCACGCACAAGGAGATCTGGCTCGACGGCCTTCGCGTCGCGTTCGGTGTGGCCGCGGTGCCCGCCGTCGACAATCACGCGATCGTGCTCGGCGGTGACGTCGACACGGTCGCGAGCGTGCCGATGTTGAAAGCGGCATTTCAGGGCGAGCTCGACGACCTCCAGTTCTTCTCGTACGCGCTCGCTCCCGAGGAGATCGTGGCGCTGAGCGGGCACTAGTTGCCGACATCGTGTCCGTGTGACACCATGTCGGCATGCTCGATCAACCCGTCGTCGCGAAGCTCGGCCACCCGCGCCGGGTCCTGCTCGCCGGCTGCGGTGGCGGCTACGACGTGCTCGGCGCCGTGCCGCTGCGGACCGCGCTCGTCGCGCAAGGCTGCGAGGTCCACCTCGCGAGCCTGTCGTTCTCGTATCTGAACGGGCTGGCCGCCGCGCAGGATCCCGAGCATCCGAACCTCTACGCGGTCACCGCCGCGGCGCGTAGCACCACCAAGTACTGCCCCGAGGCGTGGCTCGCGCACTGGCTCGGCGACGACGCGACGGTGTGGAGCTTCGACAAGACCGGCGTGCGCCCACTCGCCGCCGCCTATCGCACGCTCGTCGGGCGCCTCGCGATCGACGCGATCATCCTCGTCGACGGCGGCATCGACGCGGTGCTGCGCGGCGACGAGACCTCACTCGGCACGCCGTCGGAGGATCTCGCGTCGCTCGCCGCGGTGACCTCGCTCGAGATCCCGACCGCGCTCGCGTGCATCGGCCTGTCCGCCGAGCTGCGCGACGGCATCCCGCACGCGCAGGTGTTCGAGCGCTTCGCCGAGCTCGCGCGCGCCGGTGCGTACTGGGGCGCATCCGCACTCGTCCCGGGGACGCCCGCGGGTGACGCATACCTCGCCGCGGTCGAGCACGTGTTCGCCGGCCAGGCCGATCTCAAGCAGAGCCACGTCCACAAGGTCGTCTCGCTCGCCGCCCGCGGCGAGTTCGGGTCGCCCGCGCCGCACGTCTGGCTGTCGCCGCTGCTCTCGATGTTCTGGTTCTTCGACGCGCACGCGGTCGCGGCGTCGCATCGCTTCCTCGCCGACCTCCACGCCACCGACTCGATCTGGGACGTCGCCGCGCGGATCGAGGCCGCGCGCAAGGACCTCGCGATCCGCCCGCGCGAGGCGATTCCGATCTGATGCTACGCTCGTAGCGATGCAGTCGTTCCGCGGCGTGATGCAGGACGCGGAGTGCCCGCGTTGTCACGCCACCGCGCCGCCGCCGGAGACGCGCCTCGCGACCTGCCCGCGCTGCGGCCTCGTGTTCGTCCCGCACGAGCTCGTGCCGCGCCCGCCGCCGCCGGCGCGCGACGAGATTCCCGATCCACCGCCCCACGTGACGGTCCGCCGCGAAGGTCCCGCGCTCACGATCTCGTGGCCCGTGCTGGTCCTCGCGACCCACGTGATCGCGATCGGCGAGACTTCCGTCGAGCATCACATCGCGTTCGCGCCCGGCACGCGCACGCGGCTCGAGCTCGATCGCGTGCTCCGCGTCGAGCTTCGCCCCGGCCGCTGGGGATTCCACGAGCTGCACCTGCCGAGCGCTCGCCGCCGCGCACGCACGCTGCTGGCTCGCGCGTTCGATCCGGTCCCGCTCGAGTACGCAGCGCGCCTGATCGCGGCAAAGCTGGCGTAGCTACCGCGCCAGCGACCATCCCGGTTCGCGGGTCTGCGGCTTCTCGCGGCCGGACCAGAACTGGCCCGCTGACGGAGAGACCGAATGACCATGGGACTCGAGCGCGCGATCCTGATCGAAGGCCGCGGCATCGCGGTTCGCCTGCTCGGACTCCGCCGGGGTTGCGGCGCGTGCCTGGCCGCCGCACACGGTCGCGATCTCGCTCGTCGAAAGCTGGGTCATGCGGGCGGGCAGTGCAGCGCGGAGGCCAAGGTCCACGGTCATGATTTCAGCGACCTACGAAACGCCGGTGATCGTTGGAGGACTCGATCGCG
>Ga0307509_10004637_pt1 | contig 19660 bp, 20 predicted proteins | sample 10_EM_MG_FD_202245 | JGI IMG/M metagenome (GOLD analysis project Ga0307509, IMG submission 202245) | Populus trichocarpa ectomycorrhiza microbial communities from riparian zone in the Pacific Northwest, United States - 10_EM | ecosystem: Host-associated > Plants > Roots > Unclassified | place...
GGTAATTGTGCGCAAAGTTTACATAAGCATCTATTTATGAAGTAGTACAATTTTCGATGTAACCCTTATCCGTTTGCCTCAGAGCTCAACGAGGTCAAACGTACTCTTTCACTCGCGCCGCGTCGCCCACCATTATTTTCTAACACAAACGGATAAGGGTTACATCGAAAATCGTACTACTTCGTAAATAGATGCTTATGTAAACTTTGCGCACGATTACCTAAATAATCCAAATTCTAACAATATGGTCTCCTACTCACGTGTGTATACCCTCAACTTGATTTTGAACACGTTCTCGACCTGTTGGGATAATTTCAGTCACAGTCCATCCTTCTTTTTTCCTCCTCCTGATGTTTCCTAACCGTGCATGATTTATCGCGATTCAGATCTCAACTTCTTCGCTGGCATCGATATCCCCATCATTTTAAGGGGCATTGTTTAATGAGACAGGTGTGTTAGCCGAGCTCGTCTTATTATATGGTTGACAGCTGTCAACCTCCTAGCACGCAATCTCGCTTATCGTATATCTTATATTTTTTTGTCCAAACAACTTTGCTGGGTATATAAGCAACCCGTTTTCCTTTTCGCCCTCTTTCTTCCCTCACCTCATTAAATTTCTCTCTTGCTGCCCACCTACGGTCGTTTGTCCTACTGCTCTCTCTCCTCATTGTGCCCTGTCTTTGCTTGTCCCTGCTTTTGTCAGCTATGCCCCCAAAGAAATCCAAGGTCGTTGTCGAAATTCGCTCCCAGGCCCTGACTGCCACGGTGGGTGCTGTGTCGTCATGCAGAGTGTCCAAACTAATTCATTGTGTAGCGTCGATCCTCTCATTTACAGTACGTCTGTCCATGCTTGTTTCTTTCCTTTCCCCCTTCCTGCTCACTGGCTGCAGACGGTTGACGCTTCACCGTTCTCAGTATTGTGCTGAATCATCGCACATCAGCAATGTCTGCAAGCTGATCTTGTCGCTTGTGGCGTGTCTTTCTTTGCTTTCCATCAATTTATACTTATGTGTCAGTTTTCTAGAAATGGATTGAAAGCTGCTAGTGCCAATGCCGGTGATGCTGATGTTGGCGAGCTGGCCTCCGATGACGGAGGCCAGAAGAAAGGCCAAGGGGATAGGTTCGTCTCTGTCACCTCTTGGACGCTAATTGTTGCCTATTCATTCTTTGGGCTTTGCTTTGGGAATGTAGACTTGTCAAACCTCGTCCTGTGCAACCGCCTTTGACTATGCCGACTCCAGATAGCGACGACAGTTTCAACATTCGAAAGAACCGGGAACATATGATATGCAAAGAGGCTGAGAAAGCTTCGCACCTGTCTTCGTCGATGACCTCTCAGGCTGCTCCGCCTGGGGGTGATGGCAAGCTGACCCATGCAATGGATAATACCCGTCAGCGGTTTTTGCTAAAGGAGGGGTATAATGCCTCTGACTCACAGGTGCTTGAGAGTGCCAGGCAACATCTTCGCGAACTCGTGCAATCCCGTCCTTCCCATCCTGAAGTTGTTGACTCCGTCCTTCCCAGCCCGAAGTTGTTGAATCCCAACCTTCTCAGCCCGAAAATGTCTTATCTCGTACTTCTGACGAACATACTGGCCGCGTCAGTGTGGCAGACTCCGACGGTGACTTTGTCTACCTCTATGATAAGGACACCATCTACAAGGGAGGAGCCCTAGTTCCTGGCCGTGCCTCAGCTGTGGAGCGCCTAACGTTTTACCGTCACAAGTCTGATAAAAGTTTCGTCCAGTCCCACCTCTTCACCATATTCCCTGCATGCATGACCATCATGATGACCATGCTGCAGAGCTGGAGAGCCTTTTGCAGTTGGTTGAGAGTGCACCAAGTGATTCGGATTTTTCTGAAACGAGAAGGCTCCAAAGGAAGAAAGAGGGCCACCAGGGTGATGAAAGTTCGGTTGAGGATGAGGATGAGAGGGATGTGGAGGAGATGGATGTGGAGGAGGATGCAGATTCTCTGAAGTATGATCGAAAGAGGGGAAGACCTTCTGGTGACCAGCTTGCTGAAGTTAAGGCCTTTGAACAGCAGATGCGCACAAAGGCTGGGGTTCTGGCAAGAAAATGGGGTGTTTCTGTGGATGTTATCTTTGACCAGGCAGGGTTTGGAGGGGTTGCTGTTAAGAAGACTGAATCGATTTGGAACACCTTCCAGAAGGTTGGATCGGTAACAGTTCCAGCCAATAAGGATCGTATGTTGCTTGTTTTTCATCTTTTTTATATATTTTAATTATTTATTCTTTCAAGCAAAAGCATGGATGCAGGAGATCTCTTGTGAGTACAGGGCCACAACTCGTGGTATGTCTGATGAAAAAAAGAAGGAATTGCAGAATGATCTCCTGGAAACCTTTGGTCATCTCTTGGAGATTGACCAGATGGCTCAATCTCTGGTTTCAAGGATCAAGACTGTGAATAAATTTCTGCTCAAGACTGTATGTTGAACTTTCAGTTCCTTTTCTTCTTCTTATTTTGTTGCCAGGCTGCTGCCTTTTCAGGAGAGAAAGATATTCACATTGCTGGGCTTGTTTTCTATTCTGGTGGTGATCTGCAGGCCCGCACTATGGGTGTAACAGTTGTAACTGATGATCAATTGGTGAAAACTTTTATCAATGCTGTTGATATCCCCTTCAACAAGCATTTAACTGATCTCAATGATTTGCTCCGGTTGGTTTCTTTGTTTTTTTTTTTTTGGTGTCTGACCTGTGATTGTTAAGATCGTTCAAACTTCATGACAAGTATGGTCGGATTGAAGATCAGGATAGACCTATCCTGCAACATAACCGTGGTGAGAAGTTGAAGGAGGTGGTTCAGGGTGATGTTTTCACTTTGCGGGATGCTCTTCTTGCTTTTCGTGAGAAATTTGAACCAAAGGCATCAGCAAAGAAATTGGTTGCTACATGTCTATGTGTGGGCATAAGTGGGTTTCTTTTTGCTTCGCTTTCTGTTGCTGTTTTAAATGATTATTCCAGCAAACACCAATGATGTTTTTGGCCCTGACTTTAATTGTCAAGCTGTGAAGATGTCCCTCTGGAAGGCCCTTGAAAAGGAGATTGATAATGGAAGGCTGGAGATGGTGCAGTGGATGGCAGGTTGTTTCATTTCTTGATATCTTTGTGAATATGCTAATTATTATTTAGAGGAGCTGTGTTTTGTTCCAGAAACCATGGAATATTACAATATCCCTTTGATCATTGATACCAATGGTAAAGTCCTTCGGAAGGTTTTGGATGCTATCAATTGGGAAAGCAGATCTAATGGAGGGGCTGAGCATGACATTTTCTCTTCGTCGGATTGGGATTTGCATGGTTTCCAGGAGGCAGCCTTCTTTGATCCTCATGTGGATTATCAGGCTGGAAATGGGTCGGTTCATACCCCAGACGTTCGGGCACTGGATAATCGTGAGAATGAGACCTGGCTAAGGTCTGCTTTTAATAGGGATGAGGCTGATGATGATGATGATGAGGATGAGGTTCTGCTTCCTGGACAGGGAAACCATCCTTATACGAAGCCTTCTACTTCAAAAACTTCAGGTCTTTTAATCAAAACAACACCTCGTGGTGAACTTGGTTCACAGGCCTATCAATTTATGAAAGTAGGCTCTTCTGTGTCTGTTCCTACCCATTCCGTCCAACCACGTCCTGTTTTGTCATATCCTGCTTCAATTTCTGCTCCCCTTTCAAAGCCCATTCTTCCTCCTTCCACTCGTCTTATTCGCTCTAGAGAACCAATGCAAACCATGAAGTTGGGTCATGTTGCTGACTCCAATTTTTCTATGTCTCGTTCCTCCTTACAATCACATTCTGTTACTTCTTCTCATGCTGGTCCCAGTAAATTTCCAGGAGCATATGTTGAGGATAATAGGGCTGCAAAGAGGGTTCGAAAGTTTTAACAGGTATGTTTTCTTTGTATATTTCTTTTATTTGTCTAATTGATTTTTCTAGTCTTTTCTGTTATGTTATTTCCATTTGTTCTATACAAATACCTTATTTTTGTCACATGGCCCTCATCACATTCCTTGTTTAACTTTACTTTGCCAACTACACACTCTTTCATGGATTTGCGTTCTGCTAGATTTTGATAACATACTTACATGTTTTAATTTGCATCTAATATTAGCTTGTTTTTCATATGCCTTTCAAATAAAAATACTATTTGGCCTAAGCATTGCTTGTTTGCTTGTGTGAAACTGGTATCATTCTGTTATATATGCCTGTCTTTTGAATAAAGATCCTGCAGTTTTGGCTATAATATTTGGTGACTGAGTATTGCTTTGTTGATGTGAGCTCTCTTATTATATAGTTGTTTTATTTATTTTACTTTAATGGTTATAATGTAAATGAGCATAACACATGAAGGCACACTTGTAAACTTCCTTAATGTCTCCAGGTAACAATGTCTTGTTATTGTTGCTATAAGCTGAGTTTTTTTGGTGCTTGAAATTGATTGGATCAAGGTGTGCCTCACTGAATTTCCTCATTCTGATGTGTCCTGTTCACACACCATGCCTGATAGGCTGTGCTTTCATCAGTGGCTGAGCATATTGCAAATTTCTTACATTGTAAACCTACAATTTGTAAAATTACTATAACTCATAGTTTCAAGTCCACTTAGGCTAGCTGGCTATGGAATTTGAGTTCTGCTTATCTTAGCTTGTGGCACCACTAGGGCCCATCACAGGTTTCAAAACCCATGCAAGTAGGTGGGTATGGGTAGGATGAGTACAGGTATGTAGTGCTTGAAAGTCCAGTCTCAAGACCAGTCCAAGACCAGAAAAAAACTGGACCAAGACCGGTCTTTTCAAAAGACTGCAGTCTTGGTCTTTCAAAATTTCAAACAAAAGACCGCAGAAAGACCAGTCTATATGGACCGGTTTAAACCGGTTTAGACCGGTCTTTTGTGCCCCTCAATTACCCCTTCAAATGTAGCCCAAGAGCATGTCAATTGGTTGAAAACTGACTGAGATATTCAACATTTTGTCAAATGTTCGATAACTACTCGATACTTTATTGATATCTTCATATCTTCATCAATTCTGGCTCATTTTGGATGTTTAAGGGCTCAATTTGAAACCTAAATATATTTTTAAAAGTTTAACCGTGCCAAAAATAGAAAAAGACCGGTCTAAGACTGGTTTTAACCAGTTTTAACCAAGACCGGTCTAAAAACCGGTCTAGACCGAAAAAGACCGGTCTGAAGCAGTCCAGTCCGGTCTTTGGATGATCTGGGATATTTATACACCGGTCTTGGTCTCGGTCTTACCAAAAATAGGCAAAAGACCGGACTGGACCGGACTTTCAAGCACTACAGATATGGGTCGAGTGAAAGTCACCCGCCTGTAACCCATACCTGTGCCCTGGGTTTGGTGGGTTTGGTTTGGACATGACAACAGAGGTTTCCCCCTCCTTGCCATGTCAAAAATGGGTGAACAATGTGACAAGGAGGGTCTACCTTCTTGTTGTGTCGAAAATGAGTGTACAATTTGATACAGAGGAGATACCCTCCTTGCTATGTCAAAAATGGTTGTTCAAATTGATGAAGGGGGGGGAAACCCTTCTTGTTGTTGTATCTGCAAAGGTGTTGTGTAGTTAGTTAGTACTACAATATTTTGAGGAAACTCACCAATTATTAGAGATGGGCATGACAGCCTATACCCTGCCCTCATCTTGGTGGTTGCAGTTGCAAGAACTGTCCTCATTCACATTGATGGCTGTGGCTGTTGTCATCAGCATCATCCTTGTTCACATTGGCAGCTGCAGAGGTTGCTGATGTGGTGGTTGGCAACGATGGTGGTAGTGGTGATGATGATGATGATGTTGTCATCATGTCATAGGTACCCATGGGTACTTTCTCTTGGTACCCATACCCACAAGCATGGGTATGGGTGGACCCTGAGTTACCCATGGGTTACCCATAATGGGCCCTAGGCACCACTACATATTATGGTCAGTATGTGGTTAATTGCCTATGCCAACAATCTTTAGTGCTTCAAATGAAAAGCAAAAGTTCAACTTCTGTTTTGTAATTACCACTATTTATGTTCTGAGATTAAATTTTATATGAAATAAAAAAATGGTGCAGTTAGCAGAATATATTCTGCTTCTCTGGATTGGTACGTGCATTGTTTACCTTTTGGCTAAAGCTATCTTCAGACACAATCATTCTGTTTTTATTTGATCATGGATCATTTCTGCTTTCTGTGTTTTGGTGATCTGTTTTTTGTACTTTGAGGTGATGTTATATGGATATGTTATTTGCCATTTTCTTTTCTTTTCTTTTAACAATCAATAAAACATATGTTATATGAGAAAGCTTGATAAATGTCACATGTGTTGCATAAAAATGTAACATATGTTGAATGAAATAATATCACCTATGTTGTTTTTAAAGAGTGTTTTCAATATATGTTGTATGAAAAAGCTCAATGAATCTTACATATGTTGAATGAAATATTTTCTTGCATATTACTCATGTTGCATTTAAAAATATGTTTTCAACCTATGTTCCATGAAAATGCTTGATACACATGATATATGTTTATTTACAAATATATATCTAAAACACATGTTGAATGAAACATTTTCTTGCATATCACCCATGTTGTATTTTTTTTTAAATTCAAAATATGTTCCATGAACAAGCTTGATAAATATGACATATGTTTGTTTACATATGTGTAACTGGATCATATGTTGAATGAAATAATTTCTTGCATGTCACTTATGTTGTATTTTCAACATATGTTCTATAAAAAAGCTTGATACACATGATATATGTTTATTTACATATGTGTAACTGGATCATATGTTGAATGAAATAATTTCTTGCATGTCACTTATGTTGTATTTTCAACACATGTTTCATAAAAAGCTTGATACACATGACATACATTTACAACATATGTTCTGTGAAAAAGCTTTGTACACATGATCTATATTTTTTTGCAAAAGTATAACCAAAACATATATTAAATGAAATAATTTGTTATATATTATCTATGTTGTGTATAAAAGTATTTTCAACATATGTTATATGGTAAGTCTTGATGAATGTTACATATATTGTATATTGCATGAAAAAGCTTGGCACATATGATCTATATTGTAATCACATGTGTATATTTAAATTATATAGCGACAATTGCTGTTATATTTTATATCTTGCAGTATTACTTATATGTATATATATATTGTATGTGAAATATATTTCAAGTTGCCACAAAATATCTACATACCCTCTACATAAAATATCTACATACTCGTTTACATACCCGTTGTTTTATTTTGTTTACTATGAACTTTGTTTCCACATTGCTCTATTTCTAGAGATGAAGTTACAGAATAAAAATATGAAAAATGGATCTTTATATTTGAAATCAAAAATCAAAAAATCAATCTATAAATACATCTTTTGTTTTTATGCCAAATATAGCCAGAAAAATAATGGTGGTTTGGTTTCTGATGAATATTTCCTGAAAAGGTCTAGAAAAATATTAATTGTTAGTTTTTGAATGCAAAAATCTGTAATACAGCTAAATTCAAATTGATAGAGCAGTTCGGTTCTCGCTCCACTACAGCACTTTTGTTTGGTTTTGATGGATTGCCGTGATGTAGAAGCCAACTGAGTAAGTGGCTGAGCCTGCCTGTGTATTTTTGTTCAGTTGGCATCACCCATCCATCAAAACCAAACAAATCACTCCACTGCAGCAGGAACCGAGCTGCTCTACTGATTTGAATGTAGCTGTAAGCATGTGTAGTTTTCATTTAAAAATTGTAAATAAAAAGGCAAACAATTTTGTTTTTTTTCTCAATACAGATTGTGGATGTTAACAATTTGGCTTTAATTTTGGAGACTGCTGGTTCTGATAATATGACTTGGTTTACAAAAAAAAAAACTCAAATAGTAATGTTGAAAGTGTTAATAGTTGTTTTTGTATATAATAAGGATTCAAATTGAATATATCAAATATATTGTAACTAAGCTTTCATTCAAGAAAATGTTATCATTGTTGTTAGCTGGATAGCCCTGCTTTATACTGCTTTATATGTTAAAAAACCAGCTCTGCAACCATTCTGTGGCCGTAGAAAATGGCCATATGAGTGGAGGATCCCTGGTACTGCTTCTCAGGAACCATCAGAAACATATGTTATGCTATACATTTCTACACATTATTTGTGTTCTGGAAATAACTTATTTTGTCAACATATTTCTCAATAGATATATGCTATAACATATGATTGTGCAAACATAAGTTTAAATTGACCCCCTCTAAGGTTATTTAAATACCTGAATTAAAATAACCTTAGAGGGGGTATGAAGGGGTCACTGAAGTGACCAAGGCTACCCTCCAACTTCGCACCAATGGTCTGGCGCAACTCAATCCCATACTGCCTCATTTCCCTCGACCATATCACCATTGCAAGATCAGTCATGCCAAACTTGAAGTGGTGCCTGGTTGGGACTGTCGGCCACCTTCATGGCGACCCTCGGATTCGGACCGTGATTCGGACGATCAGAGGCATCACGAATACCCACTTCATCCAGGGCACCAATGGCGATTACAATACATGGCGGGATGGCCCTGCTGAGTATTTGGGTGACAAAGCTTGTTAAATAAATTTCTATAGTTTGAATTTACCGTTGTGATGCCGCCACCAGGTTGTTCTCTCAGGTGTTCGCTAACACAGCATTATTGCGTTAGGCTTATGAAGCGTATGAGAATTCTGATAGGAACTCCCTATTATACATACAAAAGGTGAGGAAAAGGATCAATGTGGTGTCTAGTATGCTATGGGTACATTTGCCAAGTTAATAAGTCGCGGCCTCATAAGGTGATGCAAGCGGTACGTCGATGCAAGAAGGGAAGGAGGGAAAATGCGATCAGTTGAATGAGCACATCAGGTTGGTTATCGGAGTACGTGGAGAAGATTTCGGATTTCTTGGTCGGAACAGTGGTGTTACGCTTGATGAGAGCAGTCATAACACCACCAGCAGTCTCGATACCGAGGGAGAGAGGAGCTACATTGAGCAAGAGGAGATCTTGCATTTTCTCAGAAGTGTCACCAGTCCATACACTTCTTTGAACTCCAACACAATTACACCCGATGGTAATTTTTTTGGGTATAGGATATAGTCTCAATTGTAATTTGTGTCAGTCAGCTGACTAATATTTAATATTTAAATTAAAAATTAATAAATATGGCTCGGGACTGACTTGAGCCGGTGACTCAAGTCAAATCACAGTTCAGATTGGGAAAGCCGTGACTAGTTTAGTCATGTGCGTGATGAGTCATGGTTTTTGAAGTCAGCTCGCGGTTAGCCGAGCTGCAGCAACACTAGCTCAGCCTGGTAGTCATCAACCAGACAGCCTATGTCGTCTGGTTGTCAGCTACCATGTCATGCTGGTAGTCATCAACCAGATGGCCGACATTGTCTGGTTAATCACTACCAGGCTACTACGTCCATGTGAACTGGTCAGTGGCTACCACACCTCATTAATAGGGACCTTGCTCACAAATTCACGCCCCATTGCATTGGGGATTAAATGGGGAATGTGGTTGCATGTAGAGACCAGTTTCAATACCTAAATTCAGCCAAGATGTAGCTACAGTAATGACAGCAATGACAGACTCGGAGTTTGGTACTCTACAAGGCAGATGGTGGTTGAGCCACACCAGAGCCACACTTGCAAGAGAATGACCGGCTGACCCAAATTGTGCGACCGGCTGACCCGTTTTTGACAAGCCAGCGGGGTATGTTTGGCACACCATGCGGTTCCACACTTATCTGGAAGTTTGAGTGAATTAGACATTCCCAACTTGATAAACCAAAAAGGGAACATTATGTAAAGCTAAGCGGCACCCCCATACCATTGAGTAAACGAAAGCCCAACAGGGCAAGGCCAAGTGAAACGTGTTGTCGTAGGCAGCCAGCGACACGTCGTAGCAAATTTCCGATGTCGTTGGATGTCATAAAAGAAATGATTTCTGAAATTGCAAAGAACATCAGTAAATCTGGATTTGGGGCCATAGCCACTTATAGCAAGGGTCCCTTTGGGTATAGCATGCACCCTTGATGCCATAGCATGCCATAACATCATAGCCGTATGTAGCATCTTACAGTAAATATGTAGCATTATGTAGCATCCTACCATAATTATATAGCATTATGTAGTTATGGAGCATTATTCCACAGCATTACAAGGTTGATACATGGGGCTATCTATTATGGATATCCTGCTATAAGGTGTTAAGAATTCTAAGTCTATTAAGTACAAACACCAGTGGCCACATTGGTGGTGACTGGTAGTGGCCATCATACCAAGTACTACTCTGGCACTCCATGACTTGGTGCTATTCTAAATCTAGCAAAGAATCTGACAAGCTGCTTCAACATGACGTGTTTGTGGAGTCATTTAGGTGCTTAACTTGAACATAACAAAAAGTTCTGGAAAGATAGCTGGAAATATACATACCACGACTGTCCATCATATAACCTCTTAACTTTGAATAGGCGCCAGATTTTGGCCTCTATCAAAAGTTTAGCCTTATTGGGGTTATCACATGACTTGAAGTTCAAGTTGAACTTAGAGTGTTTTGCAAAAACACTCTTCTTATCATCAACCCATCAACACTGGCCCCCGCTACCTATGGCTCCGTCTCAATGGCAATGCTTAGTGGCTATAAGAGGTATGTCTTAAAACTGTATATATTTTAATGACACCTCTGCCACATCAACAGCCAACTCCTGAAATTGAGGCCCCACACCTATTACCGGGGGCACTGGTCCTCATGAAATTGACCTTTGTGCTCGATTTCAGGGGTGCTGGCTCTCTCAGTCTTTTGCTGGCTCCCGAAACTTGAACCAAGCATTCACATATAGTGAATGACACGGGTGGGCAAACCTGCATGTAAGTGTGATGCATAGGCATGGGAAACTTGAATGGGTATGACTTTTGTGTACCTGCCACATACCCATACCGTCGGCGGGTAAGTTCTGGGTGATCTAGTGACATCACCACCACAACCTATTTCTGCCCACCACAGTCACCAACGCCCATCGACTGGCCACCACCGCAAGATTGGAGGGACAGGGATGCAGGGCAGCATGGGTGTAAAAAGGTGCGCCCACTTTTTTTTCTTCTCCAATGTAACTGACAACAATCCAAGGCACAACAAGGAGGAGGGACATACCCTCCTCCTTCCATTGTCTCCCTTTGGCACAAACACCAGGGCTTATCCCTCCCCTCTGCGTTTTGACGCAAACAAAAAGGCCTCCCCCTCCCTTGCCGTTTCAACGTGAACAGGAGGGCCTGTCCCTTTCCGTTTTGACACACTTGTCCCCTGCCCTCACCCCCGATTTCAGGGGTCTTTTGCTGCCAGCCTGCCACCACCACCACCCTCGAAATTGAGCATTTGCACTTGATTTCGGGGGTGGGGGACTCACTTCTTCTGCCACCACCACCACCACCCGCGAAATCGAGCTTTCACGCTCGATTTCAGGGGTGGGGTCTCCCTTCTTCTGCCACCACCATCATCACCCGCGAAATCGAGCTTTCGCGCTCAATTTCGGGGGTGGGGTCTCCCTTCTTCTGCCTTCACCTCCAGCAAAGGCTCAATTTCGGGGGTGGGGGACTCGCTTCTTCTGCCACCACCACCACCACCCACGAGATTGAGCCTTCATGCTCGATTTCGGGGGTGGGGGACTCCCTTCTTCTGCCTCCACTGCCACCACCCGTGAAATCGAGCTTTTGGGCTCAATTTCAAGGGGTCTCCCTTCTTCTGCCACCACCTCCACCACCCTCGAAATTGAGCGTTTGCGCTTGATTTCAGGGGTGGGGGACTCACTTCTTCTGCCTCCACCTCCACCACCCGCGAAATCAAGCGCAAACACTCAATTTCAGGGGTGGGGTCTCCCTTCTTCCACCACCACCACCACCACCCTCACTTCTTCTGCCATCACCTCCACCACCCGCGAAATCGAGCCCTTGGGCTCGATTTTTGGGGTTGGGGACTCGCCTCTTCCGCCACCACCACCACCATCCATGAAATCAAGGCTTCGGGCTCAATTTCGGGGGTGGGGTCTCCCTTCTTCCCCCACCACCACCACCACCCTCGAAATTGAGCATTCGCGCTCAATTTTGAGGGTGGGGACTCGCTTCTTTAGCCGCCACCACCACCACCACCCATGAAATCGAGCATTCGCGCTTGATTTCGGGGGTGGGGGATTCGCTTCTTCTGCCACCACCACCACCACCTACAAATTTGAGCTTTCTGGCTCGATTTTGGGGGTGGGAGACTCCCTTCTTCTGCCTCCACCTCCACCACCATCTATGTAGGCTGCTGTCAGGTTGTATTATTTACTCTGCCAATATAATATGATCACATTGGAAATAATATGTTATTATGGTAATAATAGTAGTAATAGCTACTGGTACTGGCAGGAGGCCACAGTAATGTAGGCCTGCTCTGGAGCACTACATAGCAATATAGATGTTCTCTGTAGCAAATATAGACATATCTGTAGTGCTATATAGCATCATGTGATGTCACTATAGTGTTACATAACGTTGGCATGATGTCGGATATAGAAGAACCCATGCTATGGTGCTATCTAGCACTACATAGTGGTCTATAGCTGGGGTCAAGATTACTGATGAACTTGAAGGTGATGGAGGAAAGGCAGGAAAGATATATGGAGAACCATTACCCTGTCAGCTGCGCAGATAATACCGAAGCCAATGCAAAAAAGGCCAATAATCTTATAGTGCCTAAGCACTAAGCCTTTAATAAATTATCAGGAGAAGTTCAGCTTTTTTGCAGAAATGAACCTGGAGGCAAATAGTAGTGAGCATGAGATACTTGCACTGAAGAATTTGGGCAATCGAGCACAATGGCATTGTCAGGAGTCTGGGACATCTGTATATGTGCAAATGCAAGATTGCTCAAGGTTAGGCCGGTGAAATCAATCTTGATACATCATCAAACCTTGGAAGTCATACTTGTATGATACCAGCTCCGAGTGGTCGCTTCAAGTTAGCATCAACCTATTGGCACATTCGAAATTGTACAGGGCTACACTATGTCATGGCACAGAATCAGGCGAATCAACTTAGTCCTTGAAGTACCAATCAATATGAACATCGAGGTATTTTTCCTTCTTAATGGAGACATATCCTGCTTCCACAAGACTCATGAGGTTTTCATAGCGAGACAACATAGAGATAACCTCATCAGAGGAGACCTCGCCTCCTGCTTTCGCGGCACGGATGTAAAGATCGGTATGCCAGAAGGAGTAATGTCGATCGGAAAGCAAATTGGCAAGAGGGGACCAATCGACTTGCATAATATCCTTGCCTCAGATGCAGATGATGAGCGTGAGATGTTTTAGCGGGGAAAGATTTCGTAGAATTTGGGTAATTATGATAAGGGCGCGATAAACGACATCATCAGGATCCCTAATACGTGCAAAGGCGAAGTGGCTCAAGGCTCGGGAGGCTAGGGAAATTGATATCGACGGGGACAGTATCATATCTGTGTACTGTAGTATGATAGCGTGAGTACTACTCGACTGACTGGGTAGATAGACTTACGTGCATTGGTGTAATAGATGCTCATGTTTACCAGAGATGTTGAACAAATAGTGAGGAGGCTTGGCAGGAACCCCTGTATAATATTCTTTGTGGATGTTGTGAGTGTTAGGGAGCGCAGCTTACACGTGTGTGCTAGTACCCAGGAGAAGAAGCCGTGAGAATGGCCAACCATATTCCAATCAAAGAGTGAGAGGGCCTCCAGATGAGGAAAATTGCAAGAGATGTTTGATGATGGGACGGCATCATAGCAGAGCGTCAGACGTTTGAGTCCTGTGCAATCTGCAAAAGAACTTAAGGGAATGTTCCAGGTTCCATTTAAGCAAATTTCCTTCATAAAGGATGTGCTAATGCAAGCAACTAATGCGGTGCGGAAGGCTATCGGAAACCATTCCCAGCTGATGAAGCCTGTGGGAGTGTGTTGAACTTGAATATGTTTCAACTTCAATCTTGGCAGAATAGCAATTAATTCTTTCACAGTCTCATCATCAAAGTCGAACTGAGAAATATCAAGACAGAGGCTGCGGAGATAGTTTAGGATTCGAAAGTTATCACAAAGCAGCATGGAAAGCTGATGTGGCTTGAACTTAAGATGGTGCTGGTCTTCATCATCGTCATCGCGAATGATGACGATAACATGAGCATAGAGGATTGGTTCGATGAGTCAGGCAAAGATAGGGTGAGCTTGACTACATGCGAGGAGGACGCGGGGTTCCAATGCTAGGAACCTGAAGATTTCGGTAAAGATTTCAGGTGGGAACATGACTGGGTGGGTTAAACATATGTGATCCATCTGCCTAACATTCACTATATACATGAGAAAGTCATTGTGGATATGATTATACCCACCTCTCACCAAAACTTTCATTAGATGGTACCGTCAATAGGCACAAATAAATGAGACTATCACGGTTGTCTTGCTACGAAAACCTCATCAGTCTTGTGGAAGCAGATTAGTGATGTTTGGGCTCTGGCTCAGCCTAAAAGCCGGGTCTTTGGCCTGGCTTATACCAGCCCCGGCTTCACAAATTCACAAGCTGAGCCCAATGAGACGGCTCTGGCTTGGCCCAGCCCGGCTTTGGCTCAGGCCCTGGCTTTTGGGGGAAATCAATTATTACTAGTTTATGTAATACAAATGATAATTAGGGAAGGGGAGGATGACCTCCCCTTGTGTGTCGAATGCGAGAAAACATGGCAAGAGGGGGAGATGACCTTCTCTTGTTGTGACGAGTGCGACAAAATGTGCCGAGAGGGGAGGACGACCTCCCCGTGTTGTGTCCAGCACAAGAAAACGGAGGATAACCTCCTCTCTTTGCGAGTCGTGACAAGCGTGAGAAAACAGGGCAAGAGGGGAGATCGTCCTCCCCTTGTTGGGTCGAGTGCAAGAAAAAGCGCCGAAAGGGGAGGATGACCTCCCCTCGTTGTGACGAGTGCATGCAATCTGTGAGTGAGTAATTGAGAGGGAGGAGGGAGTCCCTCCTTGCCATTTGTGCTGTAACTGTGTGAGAAGGTGAAAAGAAAATAAGAAAAAGTGTGTGTACTGGTACGCCCTCGCCATGCCTGCCGTCCCCTCATCCCTTTTGCCCATTTGTAGCCATGGTGGTGAAGCGGTTCAGCTGCTGCAGCCGTGGTCAGTGTCATTCTCTTCGTCGGCGTCAGCGTCGGAAGCTGCGGCTGCAGCTGTTGTCATCCTCCTGCCAGACTCAGACAGTGGTGTCACGGTGTGAGGTGGCTGGTGGTTGTTGTGTGACCGTTGCGTGCTGTGGGGGTCATTGAGGTAGCTCAGTGGTCATGGAGATCGTTGGGAACAGTTGTTGCTGTGCTGATCAATACAATTTCAAACTGAGTTCAAATGTGGTAGGTTGAAAGTCTTGCAAAAAATCCACTAGAAATTCTAAAAAAAAGTGCTAAAAGTACCAAATTTATTACATAGAAAGCTGCGGCCAAAGCCCCCAGCTCAGGCTTTATGAAACCCTGAGCTGGGCCAAAAGCCATCTGAAGCCAGCTGAAAGGCCCAGCCTGGCTTGGCTTTTTGACGGCCGTCTTGGCCTGGCTTTGGGCTTTGGGCCGGAGCCGTAACATCACCTGGCCTGTCACGGGTAACCCATGGGTAATTCGACGAGTACCCGCACCCACACCTGCCTGAACCCGTACCCATGCTTACAGGTATGGGTATGGGTACTCGCGGGTTACGTGGGTGCCAAAACCCATGCGGGTTCGAACCACAGGTTCCACGTGAATCGACACGACAAGGAGGGGACGACCCCTCCCATCACATTGATTTGCGTTTGTTGACGCGGCAGGGAGGGAGAACCTCCCTGTCATGTCGGTTCGTGTTTTTCGACGCAGCAGGGAGGGGACAACCCTCCCCGTCGCATCGATTCGCATTTGTCGACATGGCAGGGAGGGAGAAACCCTCCCTGTTATATCGGTTCGCATTTTTTGATGCGGCAGGGAGGGAGGAACCCTCTGTCATGTCGATTCGTGTGTGCCAGTGTGGGCGGTAGGACGTCAAAGGGGGAGGGGAACAGCTGGGGACGGGAGGGAGGGAGTTAGAATTACATTGCAATGTATTTAAATGAAAACATACCTTTTATGGGGATGGGCATGACAGCCCATCCCCACCCTCGTCCTTCTCGTCCCCTCCCACCTCCCCACTGCTGTGTCATCGTGTTCTGGGGCTCGTGTTCTTGTGTCCCAGGCGTGTTCTCGTGCCTGTGGTTGTGTGGAGGTGGTTGGTGATTTGAAGTGATGGTGACGTTTGATGATCTGGGTGCCTGGGAAAACCCATCAAACCCATGGCACTGGGTGTAGGTTTTGAACGGGTACATCATGGCAGACCCGGACCTGTACCCATGGGTCACCGGCAGAGGAACGGCGGAGTTTTGTAGGGAAAAGGTCCGCAGGTCATTGAACGTCGAACGGCGGGTGCGTGAGCATAGGCAGTGGCGTGCATAGGGAAAGGGGGTTCCCCTTACAATCACCCCCCCTTCTAGATGAGCATCAACCCGATGTGAAGGCAAGTGAAACCGGGCGAAAGGGAATTGTTCCAAAGGCCATTGCACGGATGCGACGTGGTGCTCCTGGGTGTCTTGTGTGGAAGTCTGCTACCACTTCTGCAGAATAATCATTGTCAAGGTTCTCTGCATATTCCCAGGTGTTGTTCTCTATTCCGTAGCCCTCCCATTTGACCAAGTATTGGAGTCTACGCCAGAACATCCTACTGTCCAGGATTTCTTCCACAACGTATTCTTCTTCACCGTCAACGAGTTCTGGAGGAGGTGGCGCAGTTGTACGTCGTCCAGCAATGGGGTCTGGTGGAGCAAGAGTGAGCTTAACAATGTTGAACACAGGGTGGAGGCGTCTCATGGAGTGGGGGAGTGCTAGGCAGTAGGCATAACGTCCAACATGGCGTTCAACTCGATATGGCCCAAGGCGACGGTGCGACAACTTCCTCGATGGGTGAGTCGTGTGGATGTCACTGGAGTCCAGGTATACCTTGTCACCAGGGGCGAAGGTGGGCGCTGGAGCGCAGTGTTGGTTGTAGTACCTTGCCATGTCGTCCTTGGCCTTGGCCAGCGCAGACCTCGCCTCTTCGAGTGTGCTCTTCATCTGGTTAGTGAACTCATTCACTGCTTTGACTCTGGATGGAGGCTGGTGCGGTTCAAAGCCCATCCAAGGGTGTCAGCCAGTGTCAAGGAGGAATGGCGTCTGCTGCGTGGAGGAGTGGACATGGTTGTTGTACGCGAACTCCGCGAGTGGGAGGAGTGAGTACCAGTCGTCTTGTCGTTCCCCAATGAAGACACATAAGTACTGCTATAGCTCCTGGTTGACACGTTCAGTCTGCCCATCAGTCTGAGGGTGGTACGCTGTGGATGATGCAGCTTCGATCCCGAGTAGCTGGAATAACTCCTTCATGAATGCAGCGACGAACTGTGGCCCACGATCAGAGATGACCTTGCGTGGTAAGCCATGCAGCTTCCAGACGTTACGCACATAGAGGTTAGCAGCACCAACAGCGGTGACAGTAGTCACTGTCTCGACAAAGTGTGATCACTTACCCACAGAGTTGACAGCCACCATAATAGCATCATAGCCCCCTGACTCTGGAAGTTCCAAGATGAAGTCCACGCTGATGGCATCCCAGCGTTCCTCTGGGATCGCGAGTGGTTGGAGTTCACCAACAGGGAGACGGCACTGCACTTTGGTGCGTGCGCACAGATCGCAGTGAGAGACGTACTGACCGACGTACCGTGACATGTTTGGCCACCAGTAGCTTCGGGAGACAAGCTCCAGAGTTTTGAAGCATCCTGGGTGTCCAGCTACCTTGGTGTCATGGCAGAGAGAGACTATACAGCGATGGAGTTGGGACGAGTCAGGGACATAGATGCGACCGCGGTAGTACAAAAGGCCATCGCGTTCAAACCACTCTGCGGAGCGCACAGAGCGAGCAGACGATTTGTGTAGTTCTTGCGCAGCTCTAGCGATGGGCTCCTCCTCAGGGTGCTTGACACCCTTGCGGATATCTCGCAGTATGTCCTGTTCCGGTCTGATGAACTGCAGCCCTTCCATCGCACATACCGTAAAGAGTTCAGGACGGAGGAGCACTATGTTGGAGTTGTCATCAGTGCCAGTTCCATGGTCTGCCCTGCAAGAGAGTGCATCTGGTTTACCCATTGACTTCCCAGGCCTGTGAGAGAGCGTGAAGTCGAAGCGCGAGAGATAAAGGGACCAGCGTGCTTGGCGCCGGTTCAGCTGTTTGGCCGTCATGAAGTACTCCAGGTTCTTGTGGTCCGTCAGTATCTCACAGGGGTGTTCAGCGCCTTCGACAAAGTGCCTCCACTCCTGCAATGCCCTGATGATAGCGAGCATCTCCTTGTCGTGTATCTCGTAATTGCGTTCAACTGGAGACAGCGACTTGGAGAAGAATGTGACTGGGTGCCAATTCTCATCTTCTGCAGATACCTGGGAGAGGACAGCGCCAGTAGCGAAGTCAGAGCTGTCAGCTTCAATGCGGAAGGGCTTTGTCGAGTCAGGAGAGATGAGGACCAGCGCAGATGTAACACTTCCCTTTAGCTTATTGAACGCGGACTGTTCGCTCGCTTTCCAGCACCACGTGCAGTCATTCCGTGTCAGGTCAAAAAGTGGGTGCGCATGTTCGGAGAAGTCCTTGATAAAGCGCCGGTAGAAATTGGTGAAGCCCAAGAAGGACTGCACCTCTTTCTTGTTCGTCGGAGTGGGCCATTCCACAACACCTGTGATCTTGATGGGGTCCATCGCAACAGAGTTGTGGGAGATGATCACTCCGAGGTACTCAACCATAGTCTTCTCGAACTCACACTTGTCCGCGCATAGGTACAGCTTGTGCTTCTCTAGAAGCTCCAGAACGCGGCGCGTGATCCTGCAGTGTTCATCAAGGGTTTCTGTGAAGATGAGGATATCATCCAGGTAGACCACCACAACCCCTTCGGAGATCAGGTCCTCGAAGATGTCATCCATCATCATCTGGAAGGTAGCGGGACTGTTCGTGAGGCCAAAGTACATAACAAGGGGTTCGAATAGACCACGGTTCGTCCGAAATGCTGCCTTCCACTCATCACCCTCCTTTATGCGGACATTGTTGAAACCCCAGCGCACATCCAGTTTCGTGAAGTACTTTGCTCTGCGCAGCTTGGCGATGAGCTCAGGGATGAGCAGAAGTGGGTACTTGTTCTTTATGGTCATGGCGTTCAGCGCACGGTAGTCCTGCACCAGGCGGAGCTTGCCATCCTTCTTAACAAAGAAGACCGGCGCAGCCATCGGAGATTTTGACAGTCGGATCCTGCCAGACTTGAGATTTTCTTTGAGGAACTCATCCAGCTCTTTCTGCTCAGAGTGTAATAACCATGCTTCCTGGGTCAAAACAGAAGGGCTTGGCCTCAGGGTATTGCCTGTGTCCCTGCCAACCACCATGCCCCATTTGCAAGAAAGGTCAAAGACCTACAAGAGTGTGGACAAGTCCACCAAGAAAACCAGGAAGGGACAAGAAGGAAACTTGATTTACAAGCTGGGGATCTAGCTAC
>Ga0307509_10004638_pt1 | contig 19659 bp, 25 predicted proteins | sample 10_EM_MG_FD_202245 | JGI IMG/M metagenome (GOLD analysis project Ga0307509, IMG submission 202245) | Populus trichocarpa ectomycorrhiza microbial communities from riparian zone in the Pacific Northwest, United States - 10_EM | ecosystem: Host-associated > Plants > Roots > Unclassified | place...
ACTACATTCCCACAAGCGGGCATGGGTTCGACAGCATAGGTTTCCCGTCGATGTTTCCCGTCGCGTTCCGACTATCTCCACCATCCAATTCCTCATATTGTACAGACCACCGGTTGGAGGCGATCGTGATGGATGTCATCCTCACTTCTTCCCTCTTCCTCCTCTTCCGCCCCAAGCCCATCATCTTATTCTGGTCCCTATTCACCGTCGGGTACTGGCACATCATCATCTTCTCCCAGCCTTACAGAATCCCCCCCTCGATGAGCAACGCATTTGCAAACTTCCTTCCTGGCCTTTTCATCGCGTATGGGATTTGGCGAGTAGCCTTCAGGTTTGTCCTGCCCCGTTTCATGGAGATGCCGCTCGAAGCTACTGTTTGGTATATCGGCCCGTTCTGGGTTGGTGTACTTGCGAACGTCACCCTTGGCAAGATCCCGATCAACCGTTTGCTCATGTCGGATGTAACTAGGAGGCCGGGGGCTATGACGGCATTGATAGCCATCGTCGTCGTCATCCTAGTCATAGCCTTCAACCAAGTTAGGGTCATCCGAAAGACGGGCTGGTTGCCACACTACATCGGGTGGTACTTCGCAGGAGGACTGGTGCTGGTTGTGTTGGCGCTCCTGCCTGGTCTGACCTTGAGGCTACACCACTACATCATTGCTCTGATCCTGTTGCCCGCCACCGCATTCCCCACGAGGCTGTCTGCGATTTATCAAGGTTTCCTGCTTGGACTTTGCGTCAACGGTGGAGCAGCTTTCGGGTGGGATTCGATCTTGCAGACAGCACACGAGGTTCGTGGCCGAACTGAGAAACTCACATCATTCCGTGAGCTGACACGTATTGCAGCTTCGTCAAGACGCGACACTCGGTTCCAGTATCCCAACCTTCCTCACGAACTCAACGACGTTCGACCCTTCAGTGCCGCTGAGGAATCTTACATTGCTTTGGGAGGGTTTACCGTCAGGTAGTGCCGGTTGGGACGGGTTCTCGTTACTGATAGACGACGTGGAGAGGTTCCGCGGGACAGCGACCAACTTCTCGTTGGCTTTGCTCGATCAGGGTTTACCCCATTTCTTCAGGCTGGCTGTGAGTCAACCTATTCTCTCCATTCGTGATTCTCTGACGTGTGGTTGGTTGACTCTGGCGTCCCTCAGTTCACAAAGGACGGGGTCGCAGGAGATTATACCAATACGGCTTCACTCTTCCCGAACGGGACCTGGGCCAATCCTCTACCTGGCCCGTCTTACTAGATTGATTCTGCACTGCTGTCTTTCCGCTGCGCGTTATCTGTTGTCCACCATTCATTGCTCGTTCCCCTCTCGCTATCTTTTTCAAGGACAGTATTTGGTTCTGTGTTTAGGCGAGGTACATCACGTCATCTGTAGTCTATCGTCCGGTTCGTGTGGTGATCCATTCGACGAACACTTGTCGTCAGAGTCCCAACCTGGGTGATTGCGAAACTTCTCAGCGTCCACAACAACGAATACGTCCGAACCAAGACTCGTTGCGAAAGACCTGGCCAACGCCAGACTTCCGGACAGTTACAACAAAGCTACTTACCAAACGTGATAGACAGTCCACAAGATATACAAAAAGCATAGACAGTCCACAAGAAATACAAAAACATAGGCAGCCCACAAGATATACAAAAGCGGAACGAATACAACGCAGGAGGCAATGAGACGGACAGTATGGAGAGAGGCGAGAGGCGGGGTTGATTCCCTGTCTTCGGGCTCCCGCTCACCGCAACCGCTTTGGTTGTCCGCGGGTGGCCTCAGGGCACCTTCGAAAGAACAACTGATTTCCCCACGTTCGGAACGTCCAGACTGTGACGAAGGGGATGAGGGGAGCGTACGTCGGCCCTCTTTCAGGCGAAGCACAGCTTTTGGGCGTAGGGGGCGGGGTTGCAATTTACTGGACGAGTCCGACGGCCGTGGTGAGTCAGTGGTACGGGGCAGTCGGTGGGTACGGGACAGTAGGTTGGTACGGCGGGGGGGCTCCTCGCGGGATCGCCGAACAAAACCGAGAACGGAAGTTAGGGAGGTGTGTGGAGAAATGGGCGGGGGTGGGGGTGGGGACGTGTGTGGGGAAGTGCGTAGAAACATATGTGGGGGTGTGTGTGGAAAGCTGGGCGGGGAAGTGTGTGGGAAGTCGCCACTACCTGCACCTGGTGGATGGGAAGTCAGTGGACGCAACAAGTAGCGCTGTTCTAAGTGGCTCACCGTCGCCTGGCTCACCAGGAACGACCGGTTTGTTCGACTCCTCTTCAATTACCCGGAGTAGCTGTCTGCAATTGCCCAGAAGATCCGCCGAAACCCCAATCTTCTTATACACGCCGATAATGCGTGAAAATTCGGACTTTGCCTCTTCGAGTTTGCCTTGCTGATACCAAGCGCAAGCCTGCGCCAGCATCACCAGATCCAGATCGAATGAGTCCTCGGCCATGTGTGATTTGAGGTGCTCGAGGTAAACTTGGGCGTCATCGAACCTGCCCTCCTCGAGAAGAAGATGTACTAGACAGTGGAGGACCACGGATTCCACACCCCGCGAGTTGAGAGAAGAGGCAATCTCGGCCGCTTTCTTGAAGTGATTGATTGCCACCTCCGTCTCACCCCTAGAACGGTATATATGGCCAAGGACCCGGTGGTGTTCGCAGACCTGAGATTGTCTGGGCTCATCTGAGGCAAGCTTGATTGCCCGGGATGCTGTTTCTTCTGCGGCATCAACCTGGTCGTCTTCGGCAAATAGCAAAGCGAGGTATTGTAGGGAATCCACGTGTCCCACTGTATCGTTGAGCCGTTCGTAAATTTCCGATGCTTCTGTTGCCTGCAATATCCCTTCCTTGTGGAGGTGTAGTCGCCGGTTCGCAGACGCGAGGTGCCTCAACGTTCGAGCGACCTGAAGGTCATCCCCCTGCTCTCTCCAGAGCCTCAACGCGTGAATAAGGAGCCGCTTTCTCTCCTCATAACTTCCAACCGACCCTAACAACCGCGAGAGATGGAGTAAGCACTGTGGCTTGGAGGGATGGTCATCCGGGAGCCCTTCGATCTTCGGCCCCAACCCGACGAGTCGCGGTTTGTGTTGGTGGAGCTGCCTCATGAAATCAGCACAGGCATCCCAGACATCGTTTGAGTTCGCATCTATGGATATGAAGACATCGAGCAGGTGCTCGATGTTCACATCCTCCGACGTGATCCATCGCGTTTCTTCAACGTCAGGCTCATCTGGGTCGGTATCAACCGACAACCGACCGAAGTAACACTCCTTGATGGTGCGGAGGAGGATATACAACTTCGGAGCTCTGGGACGAAGGTAGTCTCGGAGCGGCGCCAGCATGGTGACGAAGCCGTTGGTTCGGTACGTCAGTGAAAGCACACAAATTTTGTCGAAGATGTTCTTTCTGTTGGGGACGGTGGGAAATAGCCAGTCGAGGTTGTTCTCGCCGATCCCTTGAGGGAAGAAGGCAATCACCTCGAGAAGCGCACGGGCGTCGGGGCCGAGTTCCTGAAACATGGGGGAGACGAGTGAAAGTTCGATTGTGGCGGCGAGGCTCTTATTGTGGTCCGTGTGAAGAACAGCCGTCCGCTGTCTTTCCCATTCACTGGTCAGCCGGTCCGTGTCCCACTTGTTGTGATGCGCCACGATGGCGAGCAAGGTGATCGAGAGCGGGTGGAAGTCGAGGCGTTCCAGGATGTTGTCGGCCAGATCTGACCGCTCCCCGTCGTTGTATATGCCATAGAAGGCACTGCGTGCGGCTTCCATCGACAGTGTCGGAATGTCGAGAGTCTTGCAGTCGGGGGGGATGGTGGAGATGCGGGAGGTGAGGAAAAGGTGTATGTTGTCGAACTGGCTTAACTCTTCCACCACGGCATAAATTTCCTGGGCGTTCGTTCCCTGCGGGTCGAGAATGGATTCAGCATTATCGAGAACGATGAGCATCTGCTTTGAAGATAGGAATGGCCGTAGGGGTGTCAGATCCTCAGGGTTTTCGACGCCTGCACCGATGACCTTGGAGAGCCGGTGGAGGAGGTGGGTGCGGGTGGCTGGGAACTGATCACAGCGGATGAACCGACGGTTGTCGCCAAACCGTTGCTTGATTCGATCGTCGTGGAGGACGGTCAGAGCGATAGATGTCTTCCCGATCCCACCTGCACCGATTAGAGCGGTGGGTGTGAGGCTGTCCACGAGAGCAAGGACTTCCTCGATCAGCTCGCCACGCCCAAACAAGGCCCTTGGCGGCGGTGGCGGGGACTCTCCAGGTGTTCTAGGGTCAAATATAAGATGGTGAGTTCGCAGTAGTTTAGATTACGGACTCAGTTTGACGCTTGCTCTGCTCCTTTGCCACGTCGGACGGCTCCTACCAGCCGGTCAGGCAGGTACTTTATCGGAGAGAGAGCATCGCACCTCGTGCAATTCCAGGGACGTTTCGAAGGAGTGCTTGTACCGCCAGGTAGTTCGTTAACGTCCATCCCAGAGGTCGAAAATCTTGATAAACAGCCTTACAGTTAGCTTCCTCATTTGGTTGAGCAACAATTGCTCCTGCGAAGGCTATTCCAGCCGTGTCAACTTTGGGCCAGCCACTACGTGAATATCGCTTACTAGTTGTCTAGAAGCAGGCTGCGATCTAGTGTCTCCACTTTGGTTTGACGCCGCTTGGTAGGAAGAAGACATGAGTTCTTCCCCGAATGTAGGGTACGATTTTGAGGAAGATTTTTCGGATCCTAGGAAAGCCGTCTGGGGAGAGAGGTGCCGAAACCACGAGGCGTTTATTCGTACCCCGTGTCGGGTTCGGCGCTAGTCCCAACAACTCATCACGAGCGGCGGCCCGAGAAAAGTGAGTATAACCAGGGAGTTCGTGTCCGCGAGGTCTGGGTGATGCGAGGCACAACGGTGGGAAAAGGCTTTCTATCCTTCGGGTGCAGGAAGTATTCCATCGAGAAAATGACTGAAAATGAGGCGGGAATCGTGGGAGTAGTTGCTCAGGGGGTTTGGGTTTCTTACGAACCGAAATCGTGGTAGGACTGGAAGCGAAAGCGTCGAGGACTAGCCAGGGTGACCGGGTCCAACGTTGCGTGGATACAGTAGTTGTTGAGTGTTGGATCCGTTCCCGGGTCCAACCCATCCGCCCAACGAATCATTAATCAACCACAAGGTGGGGTCCCCCATTTCTATGTACGACGACGGTCGTTTATAGACTCTTGGTAGGAGTGACGGTATCGTGCTTCCACATCAGACTCTCCGACATTGAACGTGCACGCGATCATGATTTGACACATCAGAAAAAATTAACGTCGTCTGCTCAGTACTGACCTGTACCGAAGATTGACCCCCGTCTCTGAATAGTACCTGTCGGCACCGGTCAGTGCTGGTCAGTGCTGGTCAGAGCTGTGACCGACCGTGACCCTTGAGGCCTCTGAGGCCGTATCAGCACTGGTCAGTGCGGGTCAGTACTTGTCTCACCGGCCGGCACCCAACGATGACCTCATGGTTTTTCTGATGCAGTAGCTGCTCTCGGTCGTGGTATCGAGTTCGCGATGCTTGTTACAGAGCGCGGCGATTCTGCGAGTGGTAAGTTTACCTCTCTTTCACCGCCCACACTGGTCCGGGACCAGGAAAGACATTGTCGCGAACCCTCCTTCGAAGCGGAGCACTCGCCCAACGCGAATAGTCGTAGATGACGATAAATCAGCAGGGTATAAGGAAGGGTATGAGCTCGAGCAAGAGCGCGTAAGGGGGTTATGTCTTCCGTTGCCTGCGACAGGACCTGTGGCTAACCGCATCCATTCGGACGGCCAGGAGGGGATGAACCGGAGTCCAACTAGGATTCTGAACTTGCAACCCACGTTTCCCCGAAGATAAAGATCAGGCTCAAGTTTCAGGTTCCCTCAACCCTCGGCGTTGGCAGCTTCACCCCTCGTGCCCCGTAAGGTGTGGCTGCCCAGTAAGCCATCCATTTGCCCGCCCCAATACGCCGAAGACAAGGGCGAAACAGACCCCGAGATCTGAAGACTCAGATTCCTCAGATTCAGTCGATTCGTTCGGTGCTTGTAGTCGGCGGGTGACTTGGCGGCGCCCAACCACATCCCCACAAGCGGAAAACGGCTTGACAGCGTAAGTTTACCGTCAGCGTTGACATGCATCATTCCCCGCCCCCGCGATGCTCCTCTCTCAGTTCGCGGCGGGTTCGCAGGTTTCCTTCTAAGCCCCTTCATGGCTTGTGGCACGCGGCGGGTGTCTTTCGGTCTGTTATGGGCCAATGACCTAGGGAACGTCACGTTTGGAAGGGTCCTGGCCAACTATTCGCTCATGTTAAACGTGGCGAGTGGGCCGGGAGTGTTGACTGCCCCAGTAGTCATTATCGGGGTCGTTGTTGTCGTGACCCTCAACCAAGTCAGGGTCATCCATAAGACGGCTGGGTCCGGGCTGGCCCATCTTACTGGATTGATTCCACGCTGTTACCCTTTTGCCGCACGTTCTCCGTCGTCCACCGCTCATTGCTCGTTCTCCTTTCGATATCTCTTTTCACGGCAATGTTTTGTTCCGTATCTAAGGGGACATAATCCATACTGCCTCATCCGTGATGTATCATCAGGTCTATTCGATACAGTCCCAGCTTTGGTCTTCGCGAAACTTCCCAGCATCGATAACAAAATCACATACAAGCCCGTCGCGAACAGCGACGCCAAGGTTTAACGTCACGTTCATCGGTCATTGGGGAACACCGTGCCCTTCCATTTCCTCTTCGATCTGCCGGAGAAGCTTCCTACAATCCTCCACATCATTCGCAGCCCCAAGCTTCTCAAATACATCAACCGCGCCTATAGCCTCCAACCTCGCCCCCTCAAACCGCCCTTGTTTATGCCAAAAGCAAGCCTGCAGCCGCATCGCGCTACCGAGATTGTACATGTCATCAAACACATACGACCTGGTGCGCTCGATGTGAGCGCGTGCCTCGTCCAGCCTGCCTCGATCATGAAACAGTTCCGCCAAGCAGTGATGATTCCAAAATTGTTCGTTGGACCAGTTAAGAGATGACGCGATCCCAAGGGCTGTCTCGAAGTGCCCAATCGCCCTCTCCGTCTCTCCCTTGGAGCGAAGTATATTTCCAAGGACACGGTGAGATATACAGAGTTTCAGTTGATCGTCTTTGTCGGAAGAGAGATCGATCGCACGGGATACGGCTTCTTCTGCGGCGTCGAGCTGCTGGTCACCGTAGAGCAATCGGGCCAGTCGGCACAAAGCGCCTGCTTGTTCCACCGTGTGATTGAACCGTTCGTAGATTTCCAATGAGTCTCTCGCCTGTTGTATCCCTTCCGTGAAGTGGCCCAGGCCCCGGTTCGTTTCAGCCAGCTCCGCCAATGTCTGAGCAACACGAAAATCATCCCCCCGCTCTCTCCAGAGCTTCAGGGTGTGGAGAAGGACGTGTTTAGCCTCCACGGTATTCCCAACAGAGAGAAAAACTCGTGAGAAGTGGTATAAGCATCTTGGCTTGGATGGATGATCGTCCGGAAGCCCTTCGAACTTTGGCCCGAGCATGATGGGCCGATTCTTGCGCCAGAGGAGGTGCTCCATGAAATCGCAACAGGCGTCCCAGACCCTGGTCGAGTTGGCATCGATGGTTGTGAAGACGTCAAGGAGATGCTCGACATTCACATCCTCCAATGTAATCCATCGAGTCTTCTCAAAGCTGGGCCGGCCAGGATAAACATAAACAGACAACCGGCTGAAATAGCGCTCCTTGGTTGCGCAGAGGAGTGGTGACGAGTTTGGATCTTTGGGAGAAAGATGGTCCCGGAGTGGGGTCAGCATTGTAACGAATCCGTTGCTTCGATATATCAGGGAGAGGATGCAGAGTTTGTCGAAGACGCGCTTTCTGTTGGAGATGGTTGGAAACAACCAATCGAAGTTTTTTTCGTCGACGCCTTGGGGGAAGAATGCAACAACTCCAAGGAGATCGCGAGCGTCTGGGCCGAGCTCCTGAAACATGGGGGAGGCGAGTGAAAGCTCGATCGTCGCGGCAAGACTCTTGTTGTGTTCTGTCCGAAGTATACCCGTTCGGTGCTGCCCCCACTCCTGAGCCAGTCTGCCGGTATCCCACTTGTTGTGGTGGGCAACAGTAGCGAGTAACGTGATCGAGAGCGGATGGAAGTCGAGTTGCTTCAGAATGTCATCGACGCAATCGGGCCGTTCGCCATTTTTGTAGATGCGGTGGAAGGTGTCGCGCGCGGCCTCCATCGGCAACGTCGGGATGTCGAGCGTCTCGCAATCGGGAGGGATAATGGAGATACGGGAGGTGATGCAAAGGCAAACATTCTGAAATTGACTCAGCTCCTCCACCAATGCGTGAATCTCCTGATTGCTTGTTCCCTGAGGGTCGAGGACGGATTCAGCATTATCGAGGACGATGAGCATCTCTTTTGAAGAAAGAAAGGGCCGTAAGGGGGCCAGATCCTTGAGGTTTTTGATGCCTGCACCGATCACCGTGGAGAGCCGGCCGAGGAAATGGGCAGATGAGGCAGGGAATTGGTCACATCGAATGAACCAACGGTTCTCACCGAACCGCTGCTTGATGCGTTCATTGTGGAGAACGGTCAGGACGATAGACGTCTTCCCAACCCCGCCGGGACCAATGAGAGCGATTGGCGTGAGGAGTTCTGCGAGATCAATGACCTTCTCAATTAACCCCCCGCGTCCAAAGCAGGCCCTCGGCGGCGGCGGCGGCGATTCTCCGGGTGGTGATTCTCCAGGTAGGCTGGATGGAAGCGTAAGATTGTAGGTCTAGTTGTCGTCAAGGCTCCTGACCTAGTTTGCGTCTAAGGAATTGTAAGTATCCTCCTGCTGTAGGTGATTCGAATGCGACTCGCGCCTACCGAAGGAACTCGATAACAAACTTCCCCCCGAATCTTCGACAGGTCACGGCGAATGCCAGAAACAGTCACATGGGTGTTTACCACCAACTCGGTCTGAAAGGAAACGATCAGCGAAATCCACGCAGAAACGACCAAACGCACGTTGAAAACCTGAAGGATCGTGTTGAGGTCTGACCTCCAGGTGGCGATCGCCTCCTTGTCGTTCTTCGCATGAAGAAGTCGAGAAACCACACCCCGCGTGCTCTGCCTGATGACCCTCCCCTGGATATCTGCCACAGTCCTGCGATCGACGATAGTTGTGGCTTAGTGGGCGGCTCGAAGCGCGTATCGCTGGCCCAACTCACGCGGTCAATTGGTTTATCGCGTCACGCGCGGACTGGTTAAGCTCGTCCGGCTTCTTTCTCTCCATTCCCCGGTCGAGAGCTCCACAGATATCGGCGCAAACTAAACCAAGCTCGACGTATTCCAGTTTGTTGAGCATTGAGTCCTGGCTACAAGTGAGTCCATGACGTACGACTGTGGAGGGTGAGGGAACGTACCCTTATCGTTGTGAGGAGGACAATGACGGCGCCAAAAGGAGCCTTGGCCGGCGAGATTCCACAAACCTCCTTCGCGAGGTTCATGGCATCAATAGCCACGTTCAACGAGGAAAGGGCCCCTTCCTGCCTCTTCGATTGTTGTGACCTGGCATGCATGGCGGAACTTCAACAGAGCCACGGAAGAATGGTGCGGGGTTATAAAGTGCGAGGAAGGGACAGGGACCTGATGGAGATAGGCGACCATTTTATCATAAGACCTCCCGCGCAGAGAGGGCAACCTGGTGGAGGTTGAAGTGATTCGGTGGGAAAATTGGCCAAATCCGGACGTTACCACGTGGTCCACGGGCGTCCCGCCCACTTTACACGCACTCAACCTTGAATACGTGCACCGCTCCAGACTTCTGTTATCACTCAAACTGCAGTTGACCGAATAGGACCGCAGGGAATACGTTAATCCGAGACGCAACATCCGAGATCTGCCGTTGAATGTTTGAATCCCTCCCCTTCAAAGGACCCGAGCAAGCCAGGTGCCACCCCTTTCCGAACCCGACTGGTTAGCAGACAACAAGTTCTGCTTGGCGGAGACGTTTCATGTAGTGTCACCATGCAAATCCTGAAGAGGTCAGGAAGCCAACGACGAGAATACGCCTCACCAACCTCCCCCCGCCCTCCCGTATCCACACTCTACGTCCTCAGGGCCCCGTTTTTCCCTTCCAAAGATCTCTCAAGACCGTCAGGGACCCGTGAAGGATCGCGCCGAACAGTTACCAGCTTCCCGCTCATTCCTCCAAGCCGGCTGTGAACCGATCCATTCTTCCCGTTCGAAATTCTCCGCCACGCGTTCCGTTGATTCGACATCCCTCAGCTCACAAACGACGACCATCAGGAAAATCTGGAGTCCGCTTGTGCGTTGCATACCGATGCGTTTCGATCACTTATAGTCCACTCCACGCCCTTCCGTTAGCTTGCCTGGTTGGCAGAAGCCACGGATGTGCTCCTTTGAAGTTTCATGCAGCGCAGAATCGAATAAATTAATCACGAGCGTCATCCACCCCATCTGAATTCGGTGTACGCAGGTCACTGAGCCCGAGCTGCGAGCGCTCGGACCCGACTGCCAATCCCCACCAGGAGGCTTTGAAGCTTGCATGGGGTTTCCAAGCGCTTCCAATCTGACTTGGGATTTTCCTGACGTCCGCTTCTCATAACTTGGAAGACGTCCGGCACGATAAAGGCTGGGGTGCCTCAGTACTTGACCTCGCGAGTGCCCGCCGGTTCTTCGGTTGTGGTCACAGCCGGGACGAAACAGACGCGTTGACAACCGCGACGAAACTACTGAATGCAACAGACCGTCGTGGGGTACACAAACTTCAACCAAAACCGGTATAATATGAAAGACGGGAAGGTGCACGACGCGGAGCGGATCGGTGGGCGGGCGGCGAAGTACAGAGATAATGTCTTCGGAAAGAAAGGGGGAGACAGAGGGTAGTCGAAATGGTGGGGAGATCAGGGAGGGATACAGAGGTACAGTATTCGTCCCAAGGGAATATGTCTGACCTGCGTGGGGGTACATCGGATGAATAGCCGTCGCTCGGATTCTGTGCATAAAAGGCTGATCGAAATGAGAAGTAGAAATCATTCCGAGAAACTCACTGCCATCGCTCGACTAATCAGGGGTAGCCGGGTTGTTCATTTTCCCTTCAACCTCCCGGAGGAACCCTTGACAAAATTCCAGAAATTCCGCTGGGGCTCCGACCTCCTCGAACAGACAGAAGATACGGGAAACTTCAGCCTCTGCCTCTTCAAACCTGCCTTGTCGCCGCCATACGCAAACCTCCACCGCCGCTGCTAGACCCAGACTAAATAGGTTATTGGCCCCATCCGACTTGAGGCGTTCAAGGTGAACTTGGGCTCCGTCGAGTCTACCTCCTTTGAGAAGTGTCTGCACAAGACAGCGAAGAACCGATGCTCCGATCGCCCACAAATCAATGGAGGTGGCGATCCCGAGGGCTGTCTTAAAGTGGCTAATTGCTGCCTCCATCTCACCCCTAGCACTGTATATATGGGCAAGAGCATGGTGATGTTGGCAGAGCCCAGGTTCGTCCGAGGAGAGCTTGATTGCCCTGGATGCGGCGTCTTCTGCGGCGTCAACTTGGCCGTCTTTAGCGAGCAGGAGAGCGAGGCAACGCAAAGAATTTTCTTGTCCCTCTGTGTCGTTGAGGTTTTCGTACATTTCCGATGCTTCTTTCGCTTGCGGTATTCCTTCTGTAGGGAGGTTTGACTGCAAGCTCACATAAGCCAGAAGCTCCAACATATGAGCAACCATTCCGTCGTCTCCCCAGTCCCTCCAGAGTTTTAGGGCGCAAGCAAGGAGCCGCCTGCTCTCTGAATAATTTCCAAGCGATTCAAGCACCAGTGCGAGCTGGACCAAGCACGGTGGCTTGTAAGGATGATCGTCTTGGAGTGCTTCAATCTTTGACCCCAGCATGGTGAGCCGAGGCCTGTGTCGATGGAGGAGCCACAAGAAATGAGCACAGGCGTTCCAGACGCTCTGTGTGTTTGCGTTAACAGATGTGAATACACCAAGGAGGTGCTCAATGTTCACATCCTCTGTCACGATCCATCGTGTTTCTTCTAAGCCGTGGGTGCCGGGTTTGGCGCGAACCGACAACCGGCTGAAGTAACATCCCTTGGTGGCAACGAGGAGTGGGGACGACTCTGGATCCTTGGGACAGAGGTGGTCTCGAAGTGGTGCCAGCATCGTGGCGAAGCCGTTGTTTCGGCATGTGAGGGAAAGGACGCAGAATTTGTCGAAGATGTTTTTTCTGTCAGGGATGGTGGGGAACAACCAGTCGATATTGTTCTCGTCGACGCCTTGAGGAAAGAAGGCGACGACCTCAAGAAGCGCGCGGGCGTCGGGGCCAAGCTCCTGGAACATGGGGGAGGCGAGTGATAGTTCGATTGCTGCGGCGAGGCTGTCGTCGTGGTCTGTCCGAAGCACGCTCGTTCGACGGCTCTCCCATTCCCCAGTTAACCGGCCGGTATCCCACCTGTTCTGATGTGCCACAGTGGCGAGTAGTGTGATCGAGAGTGGATGGAAGTCGAGTTGTTTCAGGATGTTGTCGATTGCATCCGATCGTTCGCCATTCTTGTAAATGCGGTGAAAGGTGTCGCGTGCGGCATCCATCGACAACGTCGGGATGTCGAGAGTCTCGCAATCGGGAGGGATTGTGGATATCCGGGAAGTGATACAAAGGCATATGTTGTCGAACCGACACAACTCCTCCACAACGGCGTATATCTTCCGGGCATCCGTCCCCCGAGGATCGAGGACTGATTCTGCATTGTCGAGCACTAAGAGCATCTCCTTGGAGGATAGGAAGGGTTGTAAGTCGGTAAGCTCCCCTGGGTTCTCGACACCCGCGCCAGTGACTGTGGAGAGCTGGTTGAGGAAATGAATGAGCGAGGCGGGAAACCGGTCACAACGGATGAATCGACGGTCGTCGCCAAACCGTTGCTTGATGCGGTGATCATGAAGGACAGTAAGCGCGATGGAAGTCTTCCCAATCCCGCCGGGTCCGATGAGAGCGAGTGGGGTGAGGTCTTCTGCGAGGCCGATGATCTGATCGACCAAACCGTTACGCCCAAAAAAGGCCCTCGGTGGCCGGGGAGGAGATTCACTAGAAGCGGTAGATTCAAATATAAGACCCTGGGTCTGTCGGTAGTTTAGATCGCTAACCCAGTTCGAGCCTTCTCCTTTCCCTTCGTCACAGACAGCTCCTGCTGACTGGTGAGGCGGATATTCCGTCAGAGGATCAGGTCGTACCGGATCGTACCTGGTGTGTGTCCAGGGATGTTTCAACGGAGCGCTTGGGTCAGAAGGTAGATCGTTAACCTAAGGTCAAACATACCGACGAGCGGCCTTACCGTTAGCTTCCTCATTTGATTGAGTAGCAATTGTTCTTGCGACGACTACTCCAGTTGTGTCAGCACAGACTCAGGAACTGCGTGCTTTCCGCTCACCGGCTGTCCCAGAGCGGGTTGTAACCCCACATACCCACTCGGGTTCGAAGCGCCTTGATAGGAACTGGACATGAGTTTCTTGGTGACGGTGGAGCACGATCTCGAGGGGGAGCGGCGTTGTCAGCGAGAAGAAGGTTCCGAAAGCACGATGTGTTACTTCGCGCTGCTATCACGGCGTCAGATTTAGCGCTCGTATCCCGAGCAAGCAGGAAGCCGCCGACGACGGGAATACGCCTCACCAACCTCCCCCGCCCTCGGTTCTCGGGATTTCGTCCTCTCCTTCCAAATGTCTCTCGGGACCGTCAGGGACCCACGAAGAATCGTGTCGAACAGCGGCTACGCCAAAGCTGCCCCTCGTAGGGTCCTCACCCGACACAAGAGTCACCACAACCTTTTTCAGCCCCGCCCATTCTTGGTCTGCAGGTGGATGCTTCTGGGTGGCAAGTGGTAACTGTTCGGCATGATAAGCCAACCAGGGTTTGAGAGAAGTACGCGTTGACGGCCAAATACTTCATAACAATCCCTAGGTTCTGCCAGCTTCAATGGCTATTTCATCGGCATCCAAATCCTCCCATCAGGAAAATCCGGAATCTACTTATGTGTGACACTAGTTTTACATGAGGGGATATCCACAGATATCGACTTAAACGGTGTAGCTACTTGGGTTTACGAATTACCTGCTGCGATAAGCCCTGGGCTGGCATATAGAGAATCCAGAATGAGTGCAACGAGTGCGATACCTACCAATGGTGATCAAGATGGTAATATGCCGGGGGATCCACATGCGAGATGTGGAACGCAACATGCCGTCAGATTCGGCGGAGGTGGGGCTGCCAGGAAGCCATCGAAACATGTTCCAAAGCGACGAGGGCGATTTCATTGATGGTCAGAACGTCGGGGGGGGTCGAGGTCGACCGGGAGTTTTGAGGATTGGACTGCATGTCCTGGAAAGAGGGAACTGTCAATACTGACGCCAGATTTACGACCGGCACAGTATGTTCACCTTCAAGAAACGATCCACTTTCTTCGAGATTTCCGTGGCCAACTTGGCTCTGGTAATCGGGGCCGGTTTGCGCCTCCAGTCCTTCGTTCTCATCTGCAACGGCGATCAGACCGGGGTTCAGACGATGGGCGGCTAGGCTGTACGAACCTGCTGGGCCCATGGTAGGCCATCGGTGAACTATAAGAGAACACTGTCACCTTAACTCGCCAGTCATGCGGAACTGAAAGCGCACCTGTAGTCTGATCGAGACTGAAGTCCGACTTCCAACAAACATGGGGTCGTCCCTGCCAGAAAGTCCGCTATACGCGCCGCGGAATGCGTCGCGCAGGGGCATGCCACATTCTCCGTGGACTTTGAAGGTTATTAACTCGCCCACGCGGTGATCCTCTAACGTGTCGTCCTTCGGACGGCGGTGCTGCCGCTGGGGGATACAGGGACGACCACCGCACCCACAAACGCACTGGGTCGACCGGATGGCCAACGAGACGCCGATGGTAAGTTTACATCGGCGTTGACCATGCGATCCGCGCACTCACTGGGGCCAACACGGCTGGGGAGGCCGAGATGGAAGACGTCGAACCATCAAATTCGGTCATCCCAGGGTAGTCGAATGGGAAGAAAGGAGTGCGATGGTCATCTGGGGGTACCTGATACTAGGAGTAGGGGTCAAGAAGTGGCCATCGGAGCGGCGATCTAGACTCACAGGAAAGCCACCACCCAGAAAATATGAAGAGTCGAGTTCGAACTCGGGTGGGAAGGTAACGGCGTCAGGAGATGGGCCATACCAAAAGCCATCCACTTGCGGACTCTGAGCAGGTGAGGGAGAGATCTGGGATGATGGAGGGGAATGAAGGAAAAGGGGAGAAGGAGGAAGAGGGGAACCGAGAATATCACCCTGGCTATCAGTGAACGAGTAAAGAGGTAGCAGAGGCATTTGGATGGATGACCCGTATAGACGGGGGGACGCTGTATTTAAAGCGCGGCGAGAGACGAATGGCTTGGGACATGAGGCAAACCATACGCCCACGTGTTATTCATAATCTATCCCAAACGCATCGTTTGGATTGTTTATAGTGGGCTAGTAGTAACCCGTGATAGGTGCTTACCAGAGCGGAGGCAGCTTCGTTCGACCGTTATTACGGAACAATCAATGACACGCTCCAGAGTGTCCTGTTCGACTTCCTCCATCACTGGCTCCAGTGGCGACCCGAGGAAAAACCCTGGATTCCGGATACCTCGCCGTACGTGACCTTGGATTAGTGGATCGACCCTCCTGGCGGCGGGGCGGCGGATGTCGCGGTACAAAGTGCTGCTGTTCCCTCCCCTCGATGTCGACTGAGCGACACATGGGACCGAACTCCCCCTATCTCCTCTACCCGGATTCTCCCGAGGCCAGGTGGTGGGCGGGAAGTAACATTCAAAGTATTTTTGGCACAGACCAAGATAAGGGCCTTGCCCTGATCTTGTGACACCTGTACATGTCAAAAATGACTGATATGTCAGAAACCGCTGGGGGGTAAAATCCATTCGTGTTTCCTCGAGTTTCTCGGGCAGAACGGGGGCAGCGGGCCGTGAATCACTCAGGGTAGGGGGGATCTGTGGAGGCGTCTCACTTTCCCTTCCTCATTGCACCCCTCGTGGTCTTCTCAGTTCTGCAAAATCAGCAAATACGTCAAAGATCGGGTCATCGACTTGCATTACCAGGGCTCATTCCGGGTGACGTCTGTAATCTCCTTGGGATTTCGCCAAGCAGTATATGTAGGTGGAGACGCAACCGCGAGATCTACGGGTCCACCCACCCTCCCCTCACGCACATGGCTGACCGCCCACGGATCCTTAACGGAGAGCAGGTCCTCTCGATCTGCGAACAGATCAACATGGCGTCAGAGATGTATCTCGACGAGATACAGAATTGTGTTGCACTAACGATGCAGAGATCGTGACCGTGCTAAAGCTGGCCCTTGTAGAGGTCCTCACCCGACACGATCATCACAACCATTTTCAGCCACGTCCATTCTTGGTCTGCAGATGGATGCTCCTGGGGCATATGGTAACTGTTCGGCACGATAGGCCAACCGGTGTTTGAGAAAAATACGCGTCGAGGGCCAAATACTTCATAACAATCCCTAGCTTCTTCCAGCTTCAACGGCTATTTCATTGACACCCAAATCCTCCCATCAGGAAAATCCGGAGTCTACTTATGTGTGACACTAGCTTTACACGAGGGGATATCCGCAGATATCGACTTGAAGGGTGAAGCTACTTGTGCCTACAAAATCATCTGCTGTGATAAACGGTGGACTGGCATATATAGAGAATCCAGAATGAGTGCGATGAGTGAGATACCTACCAGCGATAATCTATATAATGACACCCCGAGGAATCCACGTGCGAGACGGGAAACGTAAGATTCGGATAGATTAGGCGGAGGTGGGGCTGCCAGGAAGCCATCGAAACGTGTTCCAAAGCGACGAGGGCAAAGTGATTGATGGTCAGAACGCAGGGGGAAGGCGGGGTCGATCGGGGGTTTCGAGGTCTGCGCTGCATGTCCTGAAAAGAGGGAACTGTCAAATCTGACGCTCCAATTCACGACTAGCACGGTATGGTCACCTTCAAGAAACGATCCACTTTCTTGGCGACTTCCATGGCCAACTTGATTCTGGTAATCGGGGTCGGTTTCCACCTCCAATCCTTCGTTCTCATCTGTAACGACGGTCAGACCGGGGTTAAGACGATGGGCGGCTAGGCTGTACGAACCTGCTGGGCCCATGGTGGGCCATTGGGGAACTATAAGAGAACACTGTCAACTCAACTCGCCAGTCATGCGGAACTGAAAGCGCACCTGTAGTCTGATCGAGACTGACGACCGGCCTCCAACAAAAATGGGGTCGTCCCTGCCCGCAAGCCCACTGTAAACGCCTTGGAATGCGTCACTCAGGCGCATACCACATTGTCCGTGGACTTTGAAGGTTATCAACTCGCCCACGCGGTGATCGTCTAATGTGTCGTCCTTCGGACGGCGGTGCTGCCGCTGGGGGATACAGGGAAGACCACCGCACCCACAAACACACTGGGTCGGCCGGATGACCTACGACACGCCGATGGTGCGCTTACATCAGCGTTGACCAAGTGATCCGCGCACTCACTGGGGCCAACACAGCTGGGGAAGCCGAGAGGGAAGACGTCGAACCATTGATTTCGGTTATCGCAGGGTAGTCGGATAGGAAGAAGGGAGCGTGGTAGTCGTTTTGTGGTACCTGATAGGAGTGGGGGTCAACAAGTGGCCATCCGGAGTGGTGATCCAGACTCACACAAGAGCCACCATCCAGGAAGTACGGCGAAATTTCCCCGAGCCCGAGCTGGTGTGGGAAGATAACGGCATCGAGAAGTGGGTTATGCCAGGGGGCGCCCGCTTGAGGGCTCTGAACAGGTGAGGGAGAGATCTGGGATGATTGAGAGGACTGAAGGGAAAGGGAAGGAGGAGGAGGGAAACTGAGAATATCAGCCTGGCTATCATTCAACGAGTAAAGAGGTGGTAAAAGCATTTGGATGAATGATGGGTACGGACGGGGGGCGCTGAATTTATGATAAAACGTGGCTTGGGGCATGAGGCAAACCACCTCTGCGTCATCTCCACGTCAGGTCAAGTCCCTCGCCTTCTATCCCAAACGATGTTTTAAACTCGGCCTTTTCGATTGCTTGTGGTGGACTAGCAGTAACCCATGATAGGTACTTGTTACGGAATGATCAATCACACGCTCCAGAATGCTCTTCACTCCTCCATCGCTGGCTCCAGTAACGACCCGAGGAGAAACACTGGGTTCCGGACACCTGCGCCATACGTGACCTCAGATTGGTGGGTTGAACCTGCGGTAGGATGGCGGACATGGTGGTACGTATATACCGTTTCTAAGTGGAGCACACCATGATGTACAGTGATCGCGATCTAAAGTTCGCGAGGACGTGTCGTTTCAGAGGAAGACGGTGCCTCGAACAGTGAGTTGACCTCTCTTTGTCAGTCTGCACCACTGTTAGTTTATTTACCACGGAAATGGTCGGTCCAGCTAGAGTCCGAGGACTAGGGAGACATTGCCGCGAACACTCCTTTGAAGCCGAGTGCTGAGGACGTTAATTGCGGCTAGATTTCCACCCGGACAGCCAAGAGCGGGTGAACCGACTGTGAGCGGATCCATTCTCTCCATTCGCAATCCTCCATCACGCATTTGGTCAACTCTGGCATCCCCAGCCAGTTCACAAAGTAGCAACGCGGGAGATAACACGAGACCGGGCCCGTTCCTCCTGAATTGGTATTGGGTCGAACGTTGACCCCTGCTTAGACCCTCGTGCCGGAACGACCTCACGCTGTCGTCTTCCTGTCGCACATTCCCCGTTGTTTGCCGTTTTGCTTGGCTTTCTCAACGACTTTCCCCACCAGTCACCGACTGCCTCCGTTACCCGATTTCTCATAAGGTATAGGCAACTGGGTGGCAGTACGCACGGACGACGCTATCCCCGTCAGAGCTCTTCAGTTCTGGCACGCTGTCCCTCCCCGCCAATCCGACGACACTGAGCCGATCTGTGCCATTACGAACACTTAGATTGATAACGTGGAGGGTCCCGTGGATAGCTACCAACTTCTCGCTTTCGCCGCCCGATCGGGACTGGCCTCATTTCTTCAAGTCGGTTGTGAATCGATTCATCCCCCCAGCCTCTTTGCGACGTTCAAGATATCGATGGCCGTATTCAGCGAGGGGATAACATTGTCCTGGCGTTTCGGCGGTTCGGTTTCTGCGTTCATAATCCAAAGTTAGCGTCGCCTCCAGAGACGGTGGAGTAGGACGGTCGCAAGGGGGGAGCAGTGCCCTGGGCCAAATGGGTCGTGCTTGGAATCTGTCATGTACAACGTGGTGATTCGCAATTCAAGTATGAGGCTGTACCTTCACGTGACGGGGACGCCCGTGGCTGCACCCAAGGCGGGACCAGAGTAGAAAGGGGGGGGTTCCCCAACGGGCCATTTTCCGTGGTGTGTTTTTCCGGGTCTCGCAATTTAACCGTCGGCTGAATAAGCCATCGAGGGGATTCTTGAGACCGGCAAACCTGGCACAATGTTCAGCAGGACTTGACCGAGGCATGGTTTCGCCAGACCCCACACCGGGGTGAAGAACGCGGGTGGGGTTGAGGTGAGACCGACAAGAAAAGGGCCACACCACGAGACTGGCGGGTG
>Ga0307509_10004640_pt1 | contig 19635 bp, 9 predicted proteins | sample 10_EM_MG_FD_202245 | JGI IMG/M metagenome (GOLD analysis project Ga0307509, IMG submission 202245) | Populus trichocarpa ectomycorrhiza microbial communities from riparian zone in the Pacific Northwest, United States - 10_EM | ecosystem: Host-associated > Plants > Roots > Unclassified | place...
CCCGTCCTGGAAACCTCAGGACGGCCGTCTTTGTGGCGGACGGCGGGCCCTGCAAGGTAAGACATTTTAGCGTGGGGGATGGTAGGGGACGGCAGGGGACTGCGGGGGACTGCGGGGGACGACCAGGGACTGCTAGTGACTGTGGGTTACTGCCGGTGACTACAGGGGACTATGAATCCTATCAGCAGCATTTCATGACACCCTTCTCGAGCAAATACAGAAATTCATCTAATAAGATTAAAAGAAACCTGAGGCTATCTAGGAGAGATAAATAGGTGTAGAATATATCCCATAATATACCGCTAGGGCCGGGCATCGGGCATATCGCTTAATCCAGAAATCGTACCTACTGTTAGGGCTGAAACTTGACTTTCTTAACTTGCTGTTTCTTTAGCTTATCTGTAATTAACTTATGCTAAATAGGTAGTTAGTCACGATCTTGGGGTGGTGGTTGCCTAGGCTTGGCGGACAGGAGCTTAGTTAGGTTTTCTTCTCTCGCGCTGCCCTTTCTTCTCCCCACGACGAAGACAACCACCAACGACCTCCCACTGAAGCGAGGCCAACGGCAACGAGGATCGTGTGTTAGGAGGAAAATTGGACCTGTATCTAGCTAGTCGGACAACCTGCTGGGTTGGGCTTTGTTAGTAACGGGAATTTTCTGTTTTGTGGGATTGATTTGCGACATAGCTAGTGAATTGAGATTGATCGTGACTTGTGAGGTTTTTGTTTTCTACTTGTGTGTTCATTGAAAGTAACAAGTTGTTTCCCCTTCTTCTCCGCTTCCGTAAAGAAAATACTATTCGGTGGATTTTCTTCTTTTCACTACCTACCATCCCCCCACTGCAACGTTTATTACTTCTCTTGCATCATTAAGCCCTGATCCAAGCTAGGAAAATATCTCGGATAAACACGCAGAGCCTGCATCACAAGAAACCATCTAAGATTTATGAGAGAAGGCGTAAGCTGAGAAAGCGTTGCGTCTGTTCTGAAAATGGTTTGGAGTATACAACTTCTGATGGCAAAACCTGGTGGCGTTGTGCTCGTTGTATGTTCCCCTGCTTCTTTTTTTCTATCATATACTAGCCCTCGGATTCCTGCTATAAGAATAATAAGAATATTCCCGCCTCCGCACTGAGGAAAGCTGGGATGACATAAGCAATCTTGCCCCGAGGCGAGATTTCTTACTAATTCGGGTGTGTTCCTTGGCATGAAACATGTTTCACTGTGGACGGCGGGGGACGGCGGGGCTTATAGTCCTTCACACCGGGGCGCAGGGCAAGTTTTGAAAAAGACCGGACGGGACCGCTTAACGCCGTCCACCGCCGTCCGCCTTCAGGACGGACGGACTGCCCCGTTGAGAACACTGTCCTCAGCTACCTAGAATGTAGTGCAGAAGTCTCTGCGATGATATATATGAGGTCCCGACCTTTGTTTGCGGTGCGTGATATCGTGGTAGGCCTGAGTGAAGCTAGAATAATTGTAGTCAACCCGTAGTATCCATTCTCCAAGGCCTGGGTTTCTAGGATCTGGGTGTGATTTGGTGTTGAGATTTCGTCTGAAAATGTTTTCGGCTGCCAGGCGATTTCTCCTGTCCATTCTACAAAACACTAAATGGAAAGGTTATGATACACAACATCCACGGGACTCCAGACGCTGGAATTTCAGGGAAAATGCTTCTCCCTTCTTTCTCCACTCCACCTTACACCCTATTGTAAGTAAATACGAAGACATCTCTAAACTGCCGGCACGTGCCAAACGGGACAAGGGAAGAAATATACCACCTGCCGGAGATGGTAAATTCCCGGCGGCCTTGGTGACGGAGGTGAAAGACTCGCTCGGAGGTGTTATTGGTTGGTGATGTCTCGGTGTACGTTATCTATTGAAGGCTGCTAGCTGATGGCTACTAAAGAAGAAAACCTTTCTACATGTATAATCTGATACATCCATTCATGCTCTAGTGTGCCTACAAGTGCCCGCTTCCGTGCTCCTCCATACGTGCGCTTCGCAATATCTGCACTTTCTCGGCGCTTCCAATGCTACCACGTTCTGCTGCTGGGATTGTTCTACCATAGCTCAGAGATCTCGGGGCTGTTTGGTCAAGCTGTTAGCTTCCTGTGATATCTGCCACTGGTAGTGCTTTGCTTAGGCCTGTTTGGGAGACTAAGAACATGGCTTAAAAATAGAAATACATATTTTCCAACCGATCGGGCTTGTAGTTCCGAAAATGCTTCTAGTGTTCAACAGCACACGAAGCGGTATTTTCTTTTGAACAAAATGGTTTGGTGTACAGTGGATTCGATCACTGACAGTTGGTGAACCACAGGCTTTTATTGATACGAACAAGTAAGGTGACAAGAAAACAAATCCAATAAAGAATAAAGAAACGAGGGACTAATAGTCTGTGTACTGAAGATAGAGCGAAGAGAAATGCGAATGTCTGATGAATGGTCAAAACAACGAACAAAGGGAAAACAGGAGTCCTTTTATCTTCCTCAAAGTACAAACTCCCTTTCGGGCACACGACTTGCGTATGTCGATTCTCTCCTCGCATTTCCTCCACTACCCATCTTTGCCAAATCTCCTCCGAATCATAACTGCGGTGAGATATTGTTTACTGAGAGTCAGGGAAGGCACTCTGCTGTCGGTATCATAACAGACCGAGGGATGTTGTGTTTGGTTGATATCACAGGTGTTGTGCTGGTTATCGTGATGACAGTGTGTTTGGGTGTTGTGGTACCTTTCACTTAAGGTGTTTCGTGGTTGTTGATCCGTGATGAACTAGGTTGTGTGATTTGTATGAAGCTAACAGTGGCGTAGTCGGTATCAAACAATGATACTCTGGAACTACTTCGTTCTAGTAACCATTCGATAAGATGTCCTTCTCGTAGTAGTAGTTTTCCATCGAAGAATCTGAATGTAGTGAGCAGCAAAATTTCAACAGTTTCTACAAAAAAATTGGATTGTGAAAATAGCCCTAGAATCAAGCTTTGAAACTTCATCTCAATAGGCAAGCTTCCAGCCAAACCCCTCAACATGCCCATTTGCATTAGTGCATCTCAGTCTGCCAAGATCCTCCAAAAGCATAACTTTAGGTGCGAGTGCAATTCGAGGTACAATCCAACACCATCGGAATGATGTTGATATGGCAAACTCGGGACCTAATTTGCTAGATCCCCATCCAGCTAATGTTAACGTAATTTACCGGGAAACCAATCATCACATGGAAACCAATCACCTGTAGCAACCAGTGTAAAATCAAACCCACATTTTATTATCTCTATAAATAATAGAAATACCACTTTAAAGGTTTGTCAGTGGGTACTTTGAAATATGGAGAATTAGAATATAGAGTTATTATTCCATAATATGAAATTGCCCTTCATAAATGATGCTTTCAAGATTAGCTATGGGAACAAGACCACAATTATTCTAAATGGTAAAAAATGGCAAAAACATATAAGAAGTTCTTCCATAAGGCAATAGAGAGAGTTCACAGGTCCTTTATATCAATATACAAGTATTTATTTATTAATTCCTGATTATTTTTCAAAGTTACAGTAGCGAGTATAAAGTACCTTGACTTTAGACAAATTTAACAAATTTGATAATATAATATCTAGGTACTAGATTGGCTAATAAATTCAATTATTTGTAATCAACTTTACAATAATGAACCAGGCAAGTATACAAAGTTTGAAGACAAATGCTGATGTTTTTCTTATTCTGTCTTGTAATTATGGTTGGAAGATACAAATCCTTTCTTCCAAGTAATTTGTAATTTTAAAAGTATCACAACTAAATCATTATATGAAATAGAATTTAGTGGATACTTTTGCTAGTATTAGTAAATTTCAGGTTCTAGTCTCTAGCCTCGTTAGACTAGTATATCTCATATGGGCAAAACTATTTAAAGCTTTATAATCAACAATTACTCTTTCAATTAATCTATTTTCAAAGTAGGAAAAACATATCTTCTTAGCTTCAAACTATTTATATAGACTTAGGCACTTACCTTAAAGTTAATTAGAAACACTTGAATTCATTAATAAATCTTCTAACTAGTAATCATCTTGTTGGATTTGTAAGATCTGTACATAGTTTATGTACTTCATTCTAGCAATCATAACTTTGAAAAAGTAATTAGGAATTAATAGATGGATACTTGCATATTGATATAAAGATTGGTGAACTCTCTGTATCCCTCATGAAATCACTTCTTATATATTGTTGGCATTTTTTTACTTGCTAGAATAATTGTGGTTTTGTTCCATATAAGCAGTCTTAAAAGCACTATTTAAGAAGAATAGTTTTGTATTATTGAATAATAGCTACATATCCTAATTCTCCATATTTTAAAGTACCAACTTACAAACTTTCAGGGTGGTATGTCTATTATTTATAGAGATAATCAATTCTGGGTTTGATTTTACACTGGTTGCTACAGGTGATTGGTTTCCATGTGATGATTGGTTTCCCGGTAAATTACGTTAGTGCTAAGGCTTAGTGCAATTTTTGTCTTGTTTTCTATCCCGAGGGCCCCAAGTTTACTAGGATCAAAATTCGCTTTGCTCTTCATGTGACTACTGGGAATCCTTGGCTTCGAATATGGTGTCCCGGTATTCCAACGATAGCCGAACAGGCCCCTGGGTTAAGTATTTTTGAACCCACAGTGTGATCATAATCTGTCACTCGGAGAAATTAGGGGGGTAAATGTTGGAAAAGACAGTTTAATGGCAGCTGAGGTATACGTATACACTAGTCAAAGCACGCACAAGCTCTGAGAATGTTTTTACTCCCTTTGTTTTTCCTTCCTTCCTATCTTTGCTCGCTTCACACCTCCCTTCCTGTACACAACCTTCCTCAAGCCTTTCTCATCAAGTTATCACAACCAATCATGATCTTCATCTCCACTTAAGCGGTTTCAGTCCACTGCGTAAAATCATCACCGTAAATCATCACCATAAATCATCACCTCCGCAGCCCAGATTTCCGACAGTACACATTCAAATTACGTGCATGTGAGTACTGTTGCAGGCCCCGTGCTAGCGGGGCACATGATATTTAAACTAAGAAACTTGTTCTTACCAGATTAGCGAGAGGTGTGAACCCCTTTACCTTAGCCTTGACTCAAGATGATGTCAGAGCGGCTAGGAATAATGTTCCCTCAATCATGTCCTACGAATATTCCCAATAATTTATATACACATCTCTACCCAACTAGTAACAAGTGGCATAAGGCTCTAAGTCATCACCTCGTTTCATTAAACAACATCGAAAACTAAGTACAGAAAATAGGTATTGAAGAAACAAACCCTCACCTTCACCTAGCTGTCCTATCATTCAACCACGATATTTCCACTACTAACCTTACAGCATAGACAGCGCCTTGCAATCGGGTTTCTTGGCCCCCCCCCCTCTCCCCAATCCATCTATTTTCTGATCCCCGCGGTTGCCACTACTCTCCCAATCGCCACCGGGGACGAGTGACCAGCCCTATCGAGTCTCCCAGAAGTGGCAAGGTACCTGGTTCAGCCCAGATAGCGGAGGAAGGGAAGCTCTGTCCGGTCCCTCGTAGGATTTGTTGAGTTTTCCCCTGTGGGAAACTGTTGCTCTGTTACACCAGGGTCAGGAGAAGGGGCTGCAGTGGTCTAATTGATGAGGGTACTGTGGCTAGTTGAACCCAAATAACCAATCCCGGAGATTGGACCGGAGGTCTATCATCTCCGGAACCCTCCACAAGATGATTAATGTTGTTAGTGATAGTACTCCCACAGATACAGGGCCCGTGACCAGCCAGAACTCGCGTAGGGACATGGGATGGTCATTGAATTCCTTTATATTATTCATGCCAAAGTACTAATAGGGCTTCTTATCAGAAACAACTCATATCATAGACAACTGGTAACAAACCGAAGTGCAAAAGCTGAGGGGGAGGAATATTGAGAATAATGTTGCGACACTAGCGTGCGAGGTTGTACGCATTGCTTCCACCGCTTGCTCCGCCTGTCCGGCCGTGTTTTTCTCCACAGAATAGCTTATGTGATTCACCGCTCGTATTACTTCTCGGGCCGTTGTCTCGGAGGGGGTTGTTCTATCGTTATCAGACTTTAGGAATCCAAAAAACTGCCGAGTAATCAGCATCCTCACTGCGAGTTTAGATATCAGAGTTATACAATTTCTCTCCTGATCTCCATATTTTCTACCAGCGCCTTGATTTTCTCGATGAAACATTTCCTCTCTCGAATCACCTCGTCAATAGCGGCCAAGGTATTTGGCCAAACCTGCTCAGAGTCTTCCGAAGGGGTAGGGATTGGGGCAATACTTGTGTAGAAGGGCCTCTGCCGGAGTGGGGATCCCTTCTCGTAGTCTTTAGTTTTTGTTCGGTAGCTTGCTAAAAATAGGCTGTATAGATCCTGGAGAACCGCAATTTGTCGTTCAGCCAAATTGATAGCAGCAAGCAAACTTGCAAAAAGATTGCTAAGGGAGGCATGGAGGTCCCGGACTCTCCTCTGCTTTCTCTTCCGAACGTTATTCCGCCGGGTTAGCTCATCCTCATTATACTCGAGCATTTCCTCTCGAATAAACCTCCTATCCAATAACTGCCTCAGGCCTTCGGGATTATCATCGGAAATTCTCTCCATCCCTTGGTTATCCTCATAGGTTTTTGCATCTAATATGATTTGGTGGATATCCGCCTCCTGATCGCCCTCAAAAGTTAATGCAAGATTCCTTCGGCCAAAGGAGAGAATAGGCTAACTAGTTTGAGCAAGGAGGCTTGAAGTTTCCTTAATATCCATGATTCGGAGTCCATATTATTGGTAATCATATGAATCATTGCATGAAAGGCGCTAATGCGCTCCTGAAAGCGGTGAAGTGGGACTTGGTCTCTAGCACTGTCCTCCTTCGATCTGAATGCCGCCATTGTATCTTCAAAAATTAGCAACGATTTTTGGGTAAACAGTCGGCAAAAAAGTATAGCTTACAGTTATCGAAGATCATGTATCGTGCCTGATGCACTAATGTCTCCCCTATACCATCCCTCTCCTCCCCACCCACCACTGCACTGCCGTCAGGAACGTCATCTCCCAAGCGTTTGATATCTAAGAGCCTAACGCTCTCGCTTTCTGGGCCTAACGGGGAACTACCGCTAGATTTCCCGAAATATGGAAATGATACGAAAAGGGTAAATCTATCTTCCGACGAATCTGGCTTGGCCAACCCGGCAGGTTTTTTGGAAGGTACCCGTAACGAAATACCTGTTCTAAACCCTTCACAACCAGGCAGAGCTAAAACTTTTTTTGAATGAGCTTCCCCGAAAGTAGTTGGATTTGGAAGGTGGAGCTCTTTCGCCATCAAATTTAGTAGATTTCCGTCCTGCTTCTACTAAGTAATTGCTTTAAAAGTTAAAATTACTATCGGAGGGTAGAGCAACTTACGTATGTATCATAGCATTGGGGAAAGTCTCTTGGGGAGAGGAACAATCTCAAATATTAGCATTTAGGCATTTAGAGGACAGCTTGACTCTCATAGAAGCCACCCAGTTGTATCCAGCGCAGAATTTCTGACGGTAAAAATGGAGAATGAAAAAGTAAATCCTTGAGAGGCACACTTACATGATACACAACCGTGCCTGTGACTGTATTAGTCCGGGTTCTTTCGTAGGGTTAAGTATCTGGCTAAATTGCTCGGGCGCTATGAGCCTACCCTTGGACACTTGAAAGAATCTATCGTCATCTTCATCTGAGCCTGCCGAGGAAGGGCCGCCCCCCTCCACCAGAGGACTTTCATCCGCACCACCCATCGAATAGTCAAAAATCACGACATCGTCCTCTTTTCTGTCTTTCAGTCTTTCGCTGGTGAGGTTGAAGCTCGGACGCAGGAAATCCTTCTCATCGTAAAACTCTGGTTGCTCACCGATAGTTTTCCAGCCGTCAGAGAGATCCTGTGATTCCTGAGTGAGAGTACCGGTAGGAGGAGGCAGTGACGACTCGGGTGATTGGTGGGCGGATCCCAGCGAGGCCCCGATGGCTGAAAGCGGATCTAGCGGAGCAGCAGAGTTCGTGCCTAGGTTGTCCATCTTGACTTAGTAACTCAGAGTTTGAAGGAGGAATATAGAGATCGTTTCCTGGCTCCTTGATAGCACGATGTCAACCACCGGTTGAAGAGCTCTGTTCTTATGTAGGACTTCCGTCTAGCTGAGACACCGACAACTCACTCGGTTCAAGTTGAAACCGTTAGTGCGACTGGGGGGGAGGGAGACGAAATTCGATTCAATAGAGGAAGACGATCCCCACCTAGAATATCAGCTCATCAAGTTGATCAGCAGGGAGGCGGCATACAAACAAAACTAAGCTTGGCTCGAGCACATGAGACTACATATGGTGAGGACTTTATTTGTAGCCGGAGCCCTAGGTTATAACTTATGACCCAAGTTAAATCCTAGAGGCCTGTTCACAACATCTGTACTTGAAAAAAACCTTTATGGTAATAGTGTATCTTATTGGCTTCAGATTATTAGGGGCAGTATTTCTGTGAGGTGATTAGTGTGTGCAGGCAGGGGCATTTTGGGGTGTGGGGGGGTGGGGGGGTGGGGGGGTGGGAATTTCGAGCCGGGTTTAGAGAAAAGAGAGCAAAAGAGTAACACAATGTGACTTTATTCAATATAGGTTAATGAAGATTATAAGATGCGGGCAGGTGTTTAGCCATTATCGGTACTCTCGAGTTTCGAGCTTACAAGAAAGTCGCCACTATACCAAGTAGGGGGGACAAACCAAATCGTAGCGTTACACTACCTAATTTCAGAGGCCCAATTACCGGTATCTTGGGTAGAACTCGGCCAGCGCTAGTGTGCGCCCACTAAGGTTGCAGATGAGCCTCGTCATACCCTTTTCTGCATGCAGGGTAGCTTCGGCAGTCATGTTCTGGCTTAGCGGCCGAGAATCACAAATCATTCGGCCACGATATCCATTACTCGAGTACAAGTGCTGTCCTCTTGCCGCCCCTGCTTGCTGTCGGTGCCCCGAAGCTTTAACTTTAGTGTCGATTAGAACACCTCGGTTAGGCTTCGGTCGGCTTTCGCTTTCAGCTGTGTTACCACCTATTCACCGATCGAGAATGTCTAACTGCGATACCTTTTTCTCCCTATTGATTCATCCTTTAACATACGGTCAGTGTAGTGGATGAGCCAGCGGGCAGGAACCCAGCAGCAAACCCCAAACTCGGCAGGGCAGGTTGTTGCCCCCCCTCCCGCACTGCCCCTCCGGTTCGCTGTTTCTTCTACTACGGTACCGTAAAATCTCGTGAAATCCACTATCTCCATCAGCTCCTAATCTCCGGATTCTCAGTCAAAAGTCCCCAAGAAGGATTAGTGCTTTCCTGACACGGTATAGCTTGAGTCATTCTGTCTTGTTGGATCTCGTTAGCTGACAAACTAAACCTATCGTGGGCTGATGTCGCGATTTACAGGGATATTCGTCACAGCACGGAGATAGTGGATTTCACGAGGTTATAGTATGCCACATCTGTAGGTGCCAGGAGTAGCTGTATGAATACCAGTATGATACTGGGCTCCTACACTACCGAGGAAACTGCCGGTATGAAATTAGGTGTGAGATATCCCTGCCGTGAGAACTCGAATAATTGAACCCCGCGCTATATCTAAAATTCTCTCCCGGATTGGGGAACAAACAATAAAAAGAAAACCGCTCCCGATAATTCTAGCAAGGACAACTCCAAATTCCTAGTGCGAGGTGTCGGTGTGTCTCGCTTAGTGTGTGGGTGCTGGTACGTGTCCGGGGGAGTGTTTGCTTTAACCTAGTTAAAAAGGTTTTATCTGACTCTTATTACAGACTGCGAATACAGTCTCCGTCGTACCCACGATGAAACTGGGCAGGTGATGAACAGGGGTCAATTCTTTGCAGCTCTGACCTTGACTATATACTCGAATATTGAGTATATTTTTGCCCATTTACGCGTGTTTGTCACCAGAGCAGTTCGGTGGCAGATGCGGCCAGCATTTCAGATGGCATAGTCAGCTGCTTTCGTGCGAAGTGCACAAAGAGCTCAGACAATTTTATTGGGTGTAGCGAACCTCCAATACTACCCGAGTCCAGTATCAGGACAATGGGGCTGGGCTGATCTGCGGGTAAGTTAGATTCTCTCCAACCCGAGCCCCCAACCAGGCTGGTTTCAGCCCTTGTGGATCGATTTTCATGGCGCTAGGCGCTTTGACCGGCTGCCTGCACTCGATCTACCTTCGCCTCAACATTACCAATCCAGCTTCCTTTCACTTTACGCCCTCTTTCATGTCGCCATCAAGATTTTGGAGTTTCACACTCTCGGCTAAGTTACCGGTTCCCTTCCCTTTAGAGGCCTTTTTAGGGTTATAAACTTCGGCTCCCTTCTCACTTCTTGTCCTCCGTCAAACATTTCTGTGAGGAGAATTTTACCATCCAGGTGTCCCTTTCTCATGAGAAAACTTTTAGAATACCATGCGCTTGGCGGTCAACCCTTTCGGATACCATCGACCGTGTTTTCACCTCTTGTGACAGGTCGTTTTTCGAGGGGGGCAGGGGGGATCACCCAATCAACGCCCTTGGAGCCTATCTCGCGATAGCTTCATGTCTTTAGGATTTGGGCCTTCGTTGCCCATTTCCATCGATAAGTCCTTGGCTGGTTATCGTGTTATCACCAAGGCAACCGGAGCTGGGGGGCTTGCCCTCCAGTGAACCTACGCGGCTTGTTTTTCCCCTTTTCCGGTCGATTTACGGTCGTGCTGGACCTCTTCGCTGGGGTCCCGAGGAGCTGGTAGAGGGGGTGGCTCGTGAGATTTTTCCCCGGTTGCGGTGGCGTCACAGAAGGCGCCTGAGCCACGTGTGGCTGAGCCCGTACCGCGGGTGGCTGGTGGATAGTGGCTTGTGTGTTTTGTGGGGGTGCCCTGGGTATCGCTTCGACAAAGAGGCGGCGTGGACTTTTCCTTTGTTGGGTTGCGTGACCGGTCTGCCGGAATATGGGCTTGGATGGGGCTGCATCCTTGTCTGTGGTAGTGATTTACGGGGTACTGGAGGTGGATTTCTTTTGTACTTTATTTTTGAAGATAGCTGTGTTCTGGCCGGACCTCCAGTCCCTGTGGTGGGGTACTCACAGGTCGCGCGGGTGGTACTTTCCAGATGTACTGCGGGATAGGTAGGTTGAGCTGGCGTACCTCGGGAATGTACTGCCATTGGGACCAAAGCCTGGATTGGCACGATCCTTTTACGTAGTAATAAAGATTCTTGAAATCGACCGGGAAATATACCATCGAGAAAGTGAAACCTTCACAGGGGCAACCCCCATTGGAACGAACAACAAAGACTTTAAACACTCTAGCATACCTGTATCTTTTTATCCCTTAAACAATGCAAAGAAATTGAAAAAAATGACAGAAAAATAAAGAATTACTTCAACCCTTCTAGTGTTTTTCTAGAACCTCCTTACAATTATTATTTTAGCTATTTTCTAGGGGTTCTTGGCTTAAAAAACCATCCCACAGGAAGCCATTCTGATGCTAGAAAAATAAATATAAGACATTGACCGAATTTACTCCTTTTTCACTTTATTTGTTAATTTTTCTTTGCTATTTAATGGTGGCCGGAGGGAGTGATGCTTCCATGCAATGATTCACTTTTTCGATGACATATTTCTTGGTCAATGGTATGCGGAAGGGTTTCACGCTAAGAGCATGGTATTGAAAAAGTTCACCCGGCGGACAGTGGCTTTGTATGGCGATATTAGCCATACTAACACCCCCACTCCATTAAGCGACCCCAAGTAGCCTTTCGGGGTAGCACCCTTAGGAAGCGCCCGGCTGGGCAGCCATGGATTTCTCACATTTGGTGAAAAATATATTAGGAGAAAAAAAGAGCCTCAACTTTATTAAATTTTGTTCAATCTGCAAACCTCCTGGCAGTGATTCGTATTCTTATTCTTTACTCCACCACCATACCCTGGTATTTTTATATTTTATTATACCACTTTTTATTATTTCAGCTACATAAGGGAATAACGTTTAACTTAGTACCTATGCAATGCGAAGCTAGCCAGGCAAGCTCGAATGTCTTTTTTTTGTTGCTTCTTCCTCTTTTGTGTTGGATGGTCTATAGGGCATGCGGTTAGAGGGTTGTGCGGATATGCATCTATACGGATATGCGGCTAGGAGAGAGGCGGTTTAGGGCAGATGGTTTCTTGTTCTTTCAGCGGTTAGGTATTTTCCCACAGGTTGTTGTTTTCACGTCCTGTGCCGCTAGGCATAGGATATTTCCTTTATGGGTTCGTTGATGTGTTTAGACATAGGGCATGAGGTATCGGGTATTTGGTTTTATTGTTTCTTTCATACCCTTTGTCACTAGATATACGGGAGTCAGCACACGGCAGGGCATAGGCCTTAGGATCATGGGATATCAGGCTGAGTTTAGATTGTTTGTGATCATGAGGGATCAGGTTTAGTTAGTTGCGTGTGTTTCTTTAGAGTGCGTTGAGTGTCGGGAGTGCTTTGTGGTTGTTAGTTAGACGGAGAGATAAATCTCCTGGCTTGTCCGTAACTAGAGAGGGGGTAGCCATCCAGACAACCGTTTCGACCTTCTTGATCTCCCCACTGAATACACCCCTGGGATTACTTGAACTATGCTGTAAGAACAGGAATAATTGAACCTAGCGCTGCGGCGTCGGAGCTGCTCCCGCCGGTAAGCTCTGTCCGAAGATGGGGCTAAGGAGGTTAGTTTTTGCTGTGCGCCCGTCCCCCTATCCAAGAGATGGAATTTCAGATGGCTTAGCGGGAGGTTCAATTACTCGAGTTCGTACAGTAGCTGGCTTTGCCCTTGGCGTGGCCACCGGTAGTTATTGGTTTCGAAAGCAGTAAGGCATGATAGTTCGATATTCTGCTTGCGGTTGAACAAGGGCTTTTTTTACTTCGTATCTAATCTTGATCTAGATTCGGATGATCAAGTGAGTAATCTAATCAGCACCTGTCACTCGAAGTGAAAAAGCGAGTGAACCTTTAAGTGTCACCAATACTGATATTGTCGCCGACCCCGCGGGCTACATGATACTGAAACAAGGAAACCTGTTACTGGAGTAACTATAGTGGTAAAAGTATTTACTTTGCCATCCCCCTTTGAAGGTGTTGGGTGGCTGGTACCTGTGTTCTTTTAGTCATGTCACTATAACAGTATGAAAGTCTATCCTTGCTAATATTCTCGATAAGATAAATACAGATCCAATTTTTGCAAAGCCAAGTGAATACATAAAGATGATGATATAAAGAGACAATGAAAAAACCCGGAGAAGAAATAGAGAAATCTGAAACCTAATACCAGTCTGAACCTAGCTGTACCATCACGCTCTCACACTTCGTTGGTAAGTCCACTGTCGGAGGCGTTGGGGGAATGTTGCTGCCCTTGTCGCTTGGGATCGGTGCCACCGATATATCTCAAGGTGACAATGAGGACGCCATATAAGTCTCAGGGGTGGTGGGTGGGAAAACAAAGAACGCGAGTTGTAGCGAGCTTGGAGGTCTCCAACTCCCGGGAGTGCAGTGGCCGTATATGAGCTGGAGCTATGGCCCCCGGGGAAGGACGGGTCGACATAGACTAAACTGTTTTCCACCACCCCCGAGTAAGACTGCGCGCTTTGCCCCATTGGCAATGGGTTGTTCCAACCCGACATCTACCCCACTAGTAAGAAAAGAAATAATCCTCTAAGTCATAATCACATCCCATCAAACAGCATTGAAAGCAAGAGTACAAGAAATCTGATTGAAGAGATGAATGTCTCCTTCCTCTCGCTCCTGTATCTTCCAACAGTAATATTTCCACCTCTACTTATACGCAGAGAGAGCCTGGTAATTAGTTATCTCACCCGCCTCCCGGGTTCCTTTGTCCCTTCATTTTCAGATAGCAATCGCTCCCGCTATTGCCCTTTTGATGGCGGATGTAAGCTTAGCAATCAGATCCCCTGAAGCGTTCGCAGTGCTGCTCTCGCTAAACCCTATAGTGGCTTGGGTACTATTTTCTGTGGTGACCATGGCTGCTGAATGCCTGAAAGGCGTGCACTTCGCTACTGCTTCTTAATATCGCACAGTTTTTTCTTGGCAAACCTATTGAATTTTGTCTGACTTTCCATCTGTAGTTAATCGCTCTCGGGCCTTCCCAGAAGATGATTATTACTATTAGCAGTAGGATTGCGGCCAATACTGGACCAGAGAGCTCCCAGGAAATGCGCTGAGATGGGCTGGGTCCGAATTCCTTTATGTTCATGCCGAAGTACTGATAAGGTTTCTGTCAGAAAATACTCATACTTTGGACGGGAGACAACATACTGAAGTACAAAGGCTGAGGGAAAGAAAGAGTGTAGTCATGACGGCTATACCATCTAAGGTCTGCATTTGCTGAGTGTGCTGGATTTGTGGGTTGTGGGAGCCATTGGTGTTCGCGCAGTGGCTAATGTTTTCCCACTAATCACAGGAGAGTAGGATGTGGGACCCTTATTAGGCTACAAGAATGTGGAAAACTATGAAGCTATTAGCATTCTTCTCATGATTTTGGATACCGGGATTATACAATTTTTCCCCTGATATACATATTTTCTACCAACCCCTTGATCTTCTTAGTGAAAGATTTCCGTTCACGAACTACCTCGTCAATAATGCGCAGGATATTAGGCCACACCAGCTTGGGATGTTCGGAGCAGATAGGGGCCAACGCAATATCTTTAAAGAAGGGATTCTACTGTATTTTTAAAGAGTACTTAGTAGAGGTGCTGGTGTCAAAAGTGGACAAGAAAGCATAATTTACAGTTGTCAAATATCATATCGTGCTTGATCCACTAGCATCTCTCCCTACTCGACCGGGATCACCATTGTATCATCTTTCTTCTCCTTACCCACTGTAGCCTTCCGGCCAGGAACACCAACCCCCAGGGACTTGAAATCTAAGAGTTTAATGCTTGCGCTCTCATGATCTCATTTAATAGTCTCACAAGATCCCCCGAAATATGGAAATGATACTAGAAAGACGAACCTATCCTCTGATGAACTCGACCTGGATGACTCTGATAGTCTTATTGAAGGTGCCCGAAATGATATACCTGTTCTAAAACGTCCACAACCAGGTAATTCTAAACCCCGTTGTAATTATGCATCCACGAATCCAGATTCACCCTCCCTCTGAAAGCCCAGTCTTTCCTATATTGAACTTAGTAGACTCTCAGCCTATTTCTAGTAAGAAATTGCTTTAAAAAGAGAAACCACGACTGGGTACCACAGTAAGTTACGCGTGTATCATAGCATTAAGAAAGGTCTCTTTAATCGCCCCCTCCCGATCAGATGTTAAATGTTAGCCCATAGAGGCTAGGGCTAACTCTTATAGGGGACAAAACTATAAAATATTACTGATATAACAAACAGGTAATGGAAATGTTGATTCTCAGAGGCAAACTTACATGATAAGTTATGGAACTAGGTCCCCTGTCGGGGTATTACAGGAAGTTCTTTGGTCGAGTTTGTTACTTCTTTAGAGCTTCTTCTTCGGCACTCGTTCCTTATACCCATCTGCAGTATCTCCTACCCGCATATATGATACCCAAATTCCTGCATATCACCATATCCACTCAACTGCAAAAGCCCATGCCCTATAGGCCATCCAACAGAAACATAGAATGTTGGAGATGGAATAGTCTAGTACTATTTGTCAATTATGACACTCAAATAGTATCTATATTGTCTGACATGCGAGACAGTGGAGGATGTCCTACGTTGTCCATTCCATTCCTTCCATTTCTGTCTCTGATTTTGGCCATCTCTATCTCCATAAGAGACCCTATTGTTCGTGTTTCTTGTATCACAACCCTGATTCATATCAGCTTTTGTTCACTGGTTAGATACGAATCTGTTCTTTTCATGTGTCCTGTTGCCCCCATACGGAAGGGAATATATCTGCAGCCCACAGTTCGCTCTATACATTTAACAGAAAAAAAAGCACCTCAAAGATACTATAGCCGAGGCACCATCCTTCTGACTATGCCCAGCTTGCCACGGGGAACTGTGATGATATCTAGGTTACCTTTCTGATTTTGTTGGGATAAATGAGGGCTACCAGGCGGTATTTAAGGGACTCTAGTAATTTATATCTATTGCTAGTATAAGCCGGAAGTTTACATCTAAGATGGTAGTATAGTATATTGAGATACCTATGCTCACCTCCTAAGTACAGATACTAGTATTCATACAGACGACTACAGAAGCACCAAATCCAAATGCTCAGTAAATCTACCCTCTAATTCCCGCATCGCTATAGACAGTGTTCCCAATCGGCTAGGCCGATGGTAGGCCAGCCTATATGCCGTAGGCCGGGCTGAGGCAGGCCACTCCGGAAGATAGCCTAGGCCCATATAGGTCGAATTCGATCGGCCTACGGAAGCCTACCAGGCCTGATAGACGCCTATAGGCCAGGAGATTATCCTTGAGAACAGATCCCGTTAAGGGTATTCAACCCGCTCCTATCTTTTGAGTTTATCGCCTTTGATTTTTTTCCTCCTTACCTTTGGTTATTACTTCTTACTTAAGCACAAAATGAGTAATACTCAAACACACAATAAAGGCTTAGAAATATACCTCCAGGGCCATGAGCACAACGTTATCATACCATCATTTCCCCCTATTTCGCAAAAACTACTATCAATCACCAACCGAATAAAGTGAAACTGTTGTATTTTCAATGTTATTTTGTAAACTATTTACAGTCAACCTCTCTGATTGATGCCTTCAAAATAGTCACCGTGCTACTGCACACAGTTGATCCACCAACAGCAACTCTATTTCTACAATTAATTCAACTAATTAATTCACTACGGCTGGTATTTTTTATTTTATTTTTGCTTATAAGCGAAACAGTTACTCTATTTTTAATCATATTCTGTATTTGGGATAGTGTTCATTACAGGGCGGGGCGGGGCCGGTTTTCACACACCAGACCCCGCCATTAGACAGGGCCGGGGGGGGTATTTTTAGGGTAATCCCCGCCCTGCCCCGGTCCGGGGCCCACCCCCATTCATTCCCTGGACTGGGCCCAGTTTGTTACCACGCATTTTCAAAAGGGACCCGTCTGGGGTATAGGTGGGGCTGGGGTGTGAGCGGGGAGAGGGGCAGGGAATGCCGAAAAAGACACCCCGCCACAGGCCGTTGAGTGGGGCGGGGCGGGGAAAAGGGCCGGGGGCCCGCGTTTTTCAGGGCCCCGTCCGCCCCGTAATGAACTCTAATTTGGGAAACATTTACCGTGAATTTTGCTGTTGATATAGAGCAGTCGCACCCTATGACAGGCTCGTCAGAAGCCGGATAGGCTGGCCTAGGCTATATAGGCCAGGCCAGCCTAATGATGGAGGTCTGGTTTCCGCGCAGGGAATATGCCTTCAGACAGGCACCACAAGGACACAGCTATGATCGGATCTGTCATCACCAGAACGATCCGGGTCAGTCGCTGATAGGAAAACTGAGATGTGTTCGATATCCGATATATATAACAAGTGTGTTGCAAAGGAGTGTGATGACCATGAGTTGTTCTCGTACAGAGAAAGGAACGCAGCTCAGACTAGATACAGTTTGTGGTGGCCCGCACAGTGGGCTCCTACCACACAACACCAGTCACTGCCGCGCGGTCTGGTCATTAGCCCTGCTCACACCTACAAGTGTGCCCTAACCTAACATAGCACAATGGGGTTACTGCATCACTCCCCCTAATCTCATCGAACATTCTCCCATTAATATCCATCCGCAGAGAAAAAAGAAAAAAAACACTGTTAAACAAGTAAAAAACTAGACATCTCTGCCTCGCAGACGAGTTACATAGAAAGTGACAACATATTAAGAAAGTTCTGGTGCTTTGCTCGCTCCAATCCTTTGGTGAGCCCATCCGCAATCATGGCGTCAGTCCTAACATATGAGATATCCACATCTCCGTCCCTGACCAACTCGCGCAACTAGACATACTTCACACCCACATGCTGGGTTGAAGGCTTAAACTGCCCATTCATTAGACTCACTATACAGGCCTGATTGTCGTTAAACGCTGACACTAAGAGTCTTTCTTCTTCCTCTTCACTTTCATTTCCTCTTCCGTAAAGCTCCTCCTGTCGCTTCTGGAGCCAAATAGCTTCCTCTATTGCAAACGCCGTGGCGTTGAATTCTGCGTCTGCGGTTGACTTGGCCACAGTCTTCTGTCTTTGACTCCTCCAATGAACGATAGTTCCATATTGATTGAGAACGACAAAACGACTTGTAGACCGCATGCCGTCAACCTCTCCGGCGAAGTCTGCATCTGCGTATACGATGATTGGTGCATTATTGGAGTGCCTGCGTACTCCCCTACTCGCTCCATTTTCTCCTCTTCTGAGTCGTAGACGTAGTTCCTGCGTCTCTCGCAGGTAGCGTAAGATCCTCTTAACTGCTGCCCAGTGCGCTGTAGATGGGTGTGCCGAGAATCGCCCTACCAATGCACTCGCATAGGCGATATCGGGTCTTGTAGGAATAGCTGCGTAGGTAAGACAGCCGACGGCCTCCTGGTATTGATGTTTTTCTGTCGCTTCCTCCTCTGCTTGTCTATTCCGTAGCTTGCTTTTGGGATCCATGGGCGTCGGACACCCCTTAATGTTCTCCATCTTAAACCTAGTGAGAACGTTCTTGATGTATGCCCCCTGGCTGAGATAGATCCTCCTCTTGTGCCGATCGCGCTCGACTAGCATACTCAAGAAAAACTTAACATTTCCGAGGTCTTTGATCTTAAATCTCTTGCTTATTGCTGACTTCATCCATGTGACTTCCGCTTTACTCCCAATAAGTAGCATGTCGTCCACCCAAACGATGATAGTCGCGCCAGATCCCGTCGTATAAATTCCAGCTTCGTACTTAGAACTTTCCATTCCCAGTTCCTTCTTCAGATGTGACTCGAGTGTGTTGTACCAGTTACAACCAGCTTGCCGTAGACCGTAGAGACTTTTCTTCAGCTGAACCCCGACATTGGTTGTTCGTGTCCCACTCTTGTCATCATTATATCCATCCTGAAGTACTATCTTTCCTCCGGATGATACACCAAACTCTTTTGGTAACTGGAGGTATATCTCCTCCTGTATTTTGCTTTCAAGAAAAGCGGTGACGATGTCCAACTGGACGATTTCTTTGTCCTCTGCGGCAGCCTTCGATAGAAACATCCGAATCGCAGGGAACGAGATCGTCGGACTGTAGGTTTCAATGAAGTCAACACCGGGACGTTGCCGAAAACCGTGCGCAACCAAACGTGCTTTGAATGGTGCAACATGTCCGTCTTCCACCAACTTCTCTTGCAAAACCATGCCTGATGAAATCGTGCGTAGATCTCTTGTCTCATCCGTTGTTGGTACTACAGTCCACGTATCATGTGTTTCGTGTGAATCCAGCACTGAATTCATAGCCTTAACCCACGCCTCTCTATATGGACCACGCAAGGCTATTACCCTAGCGGGAATAGCTTGCATAATTATGCGCGAGGTATATGCCACCATAGGGGAGAGCATATATCCGAACCCAAGCTTCCTGAGTAGGGACTTCCCGGAGGCATCTGGGAGACTACTCAG
>Ga0307509_10004641_pt1 | contig 19627 bp, 21 predicted proteins | sample 10_EM_MG_FD_202245 | JGI IMG/M metagenome (GOLD analysis project Ga0307509, IMG submission 202245) | Populus trichocarpa ectomycorrhiza microbial communities from riparian zone in the Pacific Northwest, United States - 10_EM | ecosystem: Host-associated > Plants > Roots > Unclassified | place...
AATGGTGTGTTGTCAGACGAAATGTGAGATGTGATCAGTTGCAGCGCTAAATCTCTGTGAGTGAAAAAAATTTCGCTCGGGTATACCGGAGGATTTTGAAAAAGTAGGTAAAAGGGATAGCGGGGTTCAACCTGATTTTCATTCATGCTACCTACGACCAACTAAATGGTATGCGAGGCGTCCCGGGACACTCCCCCCGGATCTGGGCCCCCCAAAAGAAATCCAACGCCCCGCCGCCATGCCTAACCAACAACCGCCTACCCGCCGGTGCCTCCGGTACCGACACCAACCACGCACCAAAGTAAAAACCACCCAGGGCCTCGACTACGATCCCAAGCCGCGCCTCCCTTCTTCCTCCTCCTCGGAACCCCAAAGGGCCACAGGCGCATACCCGAAGGGCGACCCATTAGAAAGAAAAGAAACCAACAAGGGCGGGAGACAACCATTCCGAGCTCGGCGCTCAACATGACGGGACACAGCTACCCCACACAACCAAAAAAATAATCACTACCGCAGCCCAGAGCCACCTCGCAAACACCCCACCACAAAAGAAACCCACCCGGGAAAGGAAGAACCCAATCAGGAAGGAGGAAGACACAGTTGCAATGGCTGCATACGCCCCCCGCACGACCGGAGATCGAACCAATCCCACCGTGCCGCCACACACCACACCAGAATTTGCCACAAGGGCCAAAAAGGAGGGCGAGATTTCGGGGTCTCTGGCATGCCCCGGGGGGGCCAGAGAAAATCGAGAGCCCAGCGCGAAGCCAGGAGAACGGGGGGAGGGAACGCGCCACGAGCGGCCAGAACCCAAGCGGGGGAGAAAAATGCCAAAGCCGCAGGAAGGCACGAATCGAGCGAGCCGTAAGCGAAAGGGGATCCGGCGTGTGCGTGTCCGAACGGTCGCTCCGAGGAGAGGAAGGAACAAGCCCACCCATACGACCAACCGTGTCCCAGCCGGCAGACCAAAGGCCGAACAGACCGACAAGAAAGCTAAACCAAAGCAGTGAGGCAACGGGGGCGGCAGTAAGTGCCAGGTCGGGGCCGTATCAATAGGCGAACAAAAGAAAGCGAGCCCGGGGCATGAATACACATGAACCACCCAGGTAAAAATAAAGACCTGAAGCCATCGTGAAAACGGCGACAAGGGCGTTGATTGGGTGATCCCCCCTGCGACCCCGCCAAGACCCACTTTTGAAAAAGTAGGTAAAAGGGATAGCGGGGTGTGAGTGTACTTGTATACAAGTACCAAAATATCATTATTAAATTTTTAACCCCCGGGTAAGCGTGGGTAGGAAAGTATATAGACCGGTTGAGATTGAGTGGCGCTATGTATTATATGTACAGTATTAATACTTTACTCTAGAGTGCTAATATGTGGGGAGAGAGGGGGGAGCATATTTATTGCAACACAAGTACTTGATCCTCTCTTAGAAGTCTATTACAGTATTGTCTCTCTCTTCACCCCCCTTTTTATCCTCCCTTTGTTTCGGTTCACTGCAACTTGCGCGTTTACGAGCCATTGGTGCATTTCAAGATGCTACGAAGACTTGCAGTTGCGATGTTAGCGCTCGCCGGCCTCGTGTCGGCGACGACGGGGCCCGTGGATACCATGAGACAGCATGCCAAGCTAGCGAGGGACCTACAGTTCGAGACGATGGAGAAGCCGAACTTCCGGGTCAACGAGAGAGCGTCCAAGTCCAAGTACTACAACAGTAATACTGCTAGCACGTTTTCCCGTCCGAAGTTTGTTTTTGTTTACCAAACTGACGCCGCATAGAATACTGGGTCAATGGGAAGAAGATCCCCGATGTAAATTTTGATGTCGGAGAGTCGTATGCGGGTCTCATGCCCATCTCGAAGAACAAGAACGAGACGAGCAAGTTGTTTTTTTGGTTCTTTCCCACGACGGGCACTGTTGATGATGAGTTGGTTATTTGGTTGAATGGGGGTCCCGGGTGCAGTGAGCGTCCCCCCCAAGCAAAACCCCCCAATGAATAAATGGAGTTTTGTGGCTGATGTACTCTGTGAAGGCAGTCTCGAAGGACTTTCACAAGAAAATGGACCATTCACCTGGTAAGTGAAATCCCCCCCGATCTGCTCATACAGAAAATTAACCCAACCCACAAACAGGAAATACGGAACCTTCAAACCAGTGCGCAACAAATACTCCTGGCACAACCTCACAAACATGCTCTGGTTATAAAATTCCCCCAAATTATTGCCACTTCTATATAGAGCACCCCCAAAAGCTAAAAGAGTAGGACAGGATCGACCAACCCGTAGGAACCGGCTTCTCCCAGGGCACCCCCACCGCCACCTCCGAAGAAGACGCCGCCCAGCAATTCCTCGGCTTCCTCGAGAACTTTATCAAAACCTTCAGCTTCGAGAACAAGAAGATCTACGTGACCGGGGAATCCTACGCAGGCTACTACGTCACATACATTGTAGACGCAATGTACAACAGGAACGACAAAAAGCTCTTCGACCCCCGAGGCATCATGGTCTACAGCCCTGCTCTCGCGGAATGGGTGATCCAGGAGCAGATCGCCACGGTGCAATTCGTAGACCACTGGGCGAACCTATTGTCCCTGAACAAGACCACCATGGACCACCTCCACTCCACGGCGGAGAAGTGCGGGTACACCAGCTACTTGAACGAGAATCTGGTCTTCCCCCCAAAGGGCCGATTCCCGACTGCTCCGCAGCTGAACACATCTGCTGAATGTGATGTCTGGAGCGCTATTTTCAAGTTCTTCCTCCCCCCCACACCACACCGGTAATGCATAAACAGAACAGAACACAGCTGACAGAAAACCAACCAACCAACCAACCCAACAGGGCCGCCCTATTAGTAAACCCCTGCTTCAACGTCTACGAAATCACCACAACCTGCCCAACACTCTGGGACGTGCTCGGATTCCCCTCGTCCTTCCACTACCTCCCCGACGGCGCGGAAATCTACTTCAACCGCACGGACGTGCGCAACGCTATCAACGCCCCCCCGCACGCCACTTGGGAGGAGTGCTCGGGCCCTAGCGTCTTCCCCAACGGCGACCCCAGCGATCCTAGCGTCTACTCCGTCCTCCCGCGCGTCATCGACAAGAATGAGAGGACGGTTATAGCGCATGGGTTATTGGACTATAGGTTCATTGCTAATGGGACCTTGTAAGATGCCCTTCCCCCCTCCTCCTCCTCCTGTCCGCCTCCTCCTAAGGCAGGAGAGAGAGAGAGGTAATAATAATGATAAAGTGCCAGAATTGATATAATTAATATACAGGTTAGCAATCCAGAACATGACATGGGGCGGCAAACAGGGATTCCAGACCAAGCCGGTGGAACCATTCATTGTTCCGTACGATGACCAGGGGACTTTGGGAGTCGTGCATACTGAGAGGAAGTTGACGTATGTTTATTTCACACACACCCTCACATACACCCGTGCGCCAATGTGGTAACCTTTTCTAACGATCATCCATAGGTGGGTGGAAATTGGGTTGTGCGGCCACATGGCGCCGCAGTTCCAGCCTGGGGCTGCCTACAGGCAGTTGGAGTACCTCCTTGGCAGAATTGACAAGCTTTAGCCCGGTGGATGGGAAAGGATATATAATAGAGGGCCCCAAATTGCAAATTGCAAAAAAAAGAGGAAAAGTAATCATAATGTGTCATTCGAGGTTTTACTCGAAGGTGTTTGGTGGATACCCGGTTTTTGGTTGCATCGCACTTGTGCTATGATAGAATCCTATAGAGCTAGTACCATAATTGCCTACCATTAACTCGCTAGATTTCTTTGCTCTATCCTCCGTCCCCTGCCCCCCCCCCCCCTCTGCTATCACCCACCGGCAGCAAGCCTCAAAGAATGCAGTAACATCCTTCCACTGTATCGGCCCATTTCACCCATAAAACCTCACCATCACATGATAACCACAAAAGAAGAAAAAGAGTGAGAAATTTCAACCGCACCCAACCACATCCCCAACATCGGTTTTGTAACAGTAATATAAAAAAAAGAGAAAGGGAAAAGACTAATGAAGGGAAATAAAGCAAACGCCATTAACCCGCTAACTGACTCGAGACGCTTTTAAAACCCTATAGCAATTGTAAAAAGAGAAGAGGGAGAAAAAGAAGGGGAGGGAGAAAAAAGTAGCACGATATTATGGCAAACTCAATTCCAAACATCTGCATCAACTTCCGCCCTACCGGTCAATCGTCATGTCGAGAGTGCTTTTTTTGCCTTTGTCAAGCGCCGGAGCGGTTGCAGCGGCGGGAGAAACAGATGAGGAGGAAGTGTCGGCATTATCATTGATGGGGACGGTAGCGGAAGAAGAGTCAATCTCAGAGGGCTGCCGAGAGAGTACTTTTATAAAGGGTGATGAGGGTCTTGTTCGGTCCGGCCTGCCACTCATCCCTACCAATCAGCAACAATACAATAATACGGGAGGAGGTTGGGAGTACACACATAACCTCCCCGCGCCCAACACCGCCGCTATTGCTACTACTGCTGTTTGTGCCAGTGCTTGAACTAACAAAAAGTAACAAGTACTTCAAATTCGGCAATGTGTGTCGAATATCCATGACCCACAGCCCCTGCGAACTCATCAACTGCTCAAGGTCCTTATTCAGCAAAAAGATGGCATACTCGAAGCGGAAGTAGACGCTCCCCTTCACCCAGAGGGGGAATGTGCGTGCGCCAGCGATGACCGAGATGGGGTCACGCACGAACGAGCTGCTGCACAACGGCTGCAGCGGGTAGCGCAGGTACGTGCCCAGGTAGAAGGAGAGGAGGTAGGCGACGTGCGCGACGTAGCCGAGCGCTGCGGAGACAGTTTCCGGATCCTCGTCCTCGTGGTGTGTGTTTGGCAATGGGAGGGAGCGGATGGTGAAGGCCAGGGGGTGGTTTGGCACCTACAATTCTCTTCGTTAGCTGACTGACTGGTGGTGGAAGAAGGGAGAGGGGAGGGAGAGAACAGGTTCGACTGGGTAGACCGTTTGTAAATCTTCCACTATACGACGGCGTTGGACCCCTATTCCCTTTTTGGTCTCTCCTAGGTCCTTCCTGCAGCGCTCGAGGCCGATGGCTGCTTCCTTAAGATAGTTCTCTCCCGTCTTTTGCGCCTCTCGCCCAGTCGCCATTGCCTCGCGGCGCATTCTTAAGCTTTGCTGCAGAGCTTCTCGTTTCTTTATTGCTGCGTTCAAGCGCTTCCTCTCCGAGGCTAAATAACCCTGCAGGGTCTTCCTAGACTCCCGTGCTTGTGAGAGTTCTCGGAGAGGCGTCATCGAACCGGACTCTCGCTCCAAGATTGCGTTTATCTGGTTGGAGACTTTGACGCTTGTTTCTTCGGCATCTTTGATGCAGTCTTCCAGGTTGTTGAGCTTCATTATCGCATCATAAGAGGTGGTGGGCTGGTGGAAGTATGTGTTAGTTTAGCTGGGCGATGAAGGGTTCGTCGGAGATCGGGTTAATTGATACACACGATTGAGCTATCCGCAGCAGGAGCGATGGAGTAAGCCGAAACAGGTGGCACATTTCCACGAATTGGTAACTCCCTAAAAGGGGAAGAGAGCGGTATGTCCATAAAAGTAGTGTAGATCCCATCCGATAAGAAAAATATGATGGAATTTGTAGGGAACGGATGCCCAAAGTTCTCCAGCTACACTCACTCACTTCCAATTAGCCCCGACAAGGTTCCGGTAGCGAGTGGATGGGCAGGGGAAAAAGTCCCGTGACGAGGAAGAAAAGAATGAAAAGATGAAAAGATGAATCTTGATGAACATTTTTACCAATAAACTGCAGGGCCGAGAGCGCGATATTCAACTCGACAATCAGTCGGAATTGTCCCTGGGTGCCGGCCCATATTTTCACAGTGACTTTATCCAACCTGGAAATGTGCGGCCCGTTATGCGACAACTCGAAGAATTGAAAATTCGGATTCTATAAAACCCCTCTCGCATAAGTTCTCGTTTCAAGAATCCTTAGGTCGCAGAGCACCCCCATACCATAGATTTTGACACAACCTCACTAATATAAATCGGATCATCCGATCCAACCCCAACATGTAGCGAAAAGAACACATCCACCATTCTCCCCGCCGTAACATCCTCAAGCCTCTTCTGCCTTGTCATTGGGCTCTCCAGACCCAGTGGGTTCCCCCTCGTGCTTCGGCGCCGTAGTCGTCCACCGGGCCTGACATTAGCGCCAACATCCACGTCTACATCCGCCCTCGTAAGATCCATCTCAGACTTTGCATGAATCAGTCCCCCACGACCACGACCACTACTACTACTACCACTGCCGCTAATTAGTTCCCCGGTATGCGCCGGTAACTTCCCTGTCGACCTCCATGCCCCGATTAAGACGTCGTCATCCGAGGACTTTGCGGAGCGGGTAGACTGCGCTTTCTGCACAGAGGTAGTGAGGTTTCGGAGGGCGATACCGGTTAGGTGGCGGAGTTTTCTGCCCTGCTTTCTCATACACGGTTAGCCCAAGGAACCGGGTCGAGACGGGAGGAGGAGGCCAAATGTACGGATCGCAATAACAATGGGCGCTCCCGGGGAGCGGCTCCGATCCCCGGAACGGAATCTGCGTCCGGGGTTCTCAGACCATCACTATCGGATGGCATGATAGTGGCTAAGGGGTGCTGTGCTAGTAGTTGAAGACAGGGTGGGCGAATTAGCGTTGTTGCAGGAGGGATAGGTCTAGAAGTCTCTCTCCGGTGCTCATGTGTGTATGGGATGAGGGAGTTGGATGTTCAAATAAAGTTGCAAGCGTGCATGACGCTATCCTTGATTGCGAGTGACTCGATCGGGTTACGGTAGAAACTAGAACAATTGGGTTCTCGCCCTAAGACGTTAGAGTTGCCTCTCCTGGCATGGTTTGCGCCATTTTCCTTTTTATGTCTCGGAGGACCGCTGAAAGCGAGATTTTTCCCTCCCCCTCTCAGTTCGCACCTCTTTATCCAAAGAGGGTAATTCTTGACGTCTTGCAAGTTACTCGAGTAACGCAAGGTCTTCTGGTCCCAGTTTTGATGGTATGATATAGTCTACGGTATGTGGGTGGTCCATGCGGCCTCACACACCCTCTCCCCGCCAAGCGACATTAGATTTGAAAGAAAAAAGACTTTCCCGTGAGAAAGCTACCGGAACGATGCAGGTTCACTTCACGGGAACAACAGCGGCAAATTTGGACGCAAAATTTGTGAGCCATTCCCCCTACCTGATACCAGAGAAAAGTATCAAGCACGGTGAACATATGATTTTACGCCAATTACTCATACAACCCCCCCCCCACATCTCCCAATACCACGAGAAATGTTATTTTACATACCCAGACCCTTACCCCCTTTGCCCCCCCCCCCCCCGGTAAAACTCCCCGATAGGATGGTAAGTATGATAAAAGAAAAAGAGAAAGAGAAAAAATACGTGTGTCCCTCGCACATGCAAAAAAAAAAAAAGCATAACAGAAAAGTAAATAAAAACAAAATATAGGAAAACACTATCAACGGAGTGCCCGTTGGGGAGAAGAGAAAGGGGCACACAAAAATTTAGGAACGATCACCTACACCAGCTAGGGCGAATGTAAATGCGGGAAATGAGCAGAGAAAGGTGTCACGATGGACATTAGTCAAGAACGTGTTCGCTCAAGGGCAATGCACTGTCAGTAGGAAAAAGGAAAAGAATAAAAAAGCAGAGCAAAATAATGCAACAAGGCAAAGCAAAACAGGACAAGTCAAAACGCAAATGGGAGACTAAAATGCTGCCAACGCGGGGGAATGAATAGCGCAGGGTGACTTTTTGAAAGCAAAGACTCCATATAAAATAAAAAAACTCAAGACGAAAGGAAAAAAAATGAAAAAAAATGAAAAAAAACAGCTACCTTTTTTCTTCTTCTTGTGGCCACCAAACCCACCCCATACGAGAGAAGTAGATGGCAGGACCTCCCCCGAGATGCTGTCGACTTCGTCCAAAGCCGGGCGTTGGACTGATCGTAAAATATTGGGATTCTCCACTTCTCCAACACCATAGCTTCATCCTCGACTCCAGCCCCCTGACCTCCCCCGTTCAAGGGCTCTCATCTCCGTATTGCCCGAACCACGAACTCTCTAGCACTTTCCTAATATCCCACCTCTCCTCGGGCCGTATCGTAAGGCAACCTTTCACCACCTCAAGGACATCCTGTGAACTCCCGGCTTCAACCAAACCCCTACACTTCTTCAACTTCCCCTCATCATATTCGCCACTCAAAATTTTATTCATCAGTTTGGGCTGAAAGTTATGTGAGAATGGCAGGCTTCCGGTGTGCAACACATAAACTACAACGCCGAATGCCCATACGTCCGCTGCAGGGGTAGAGTTTGGGGGACAGGGCGAGGACGACAAGGTGTCTTGGCCTGATACCATCTCGGGGCTCGCGTATTCAAGGGAGCCCATTAGGGAGGTGGTAGTCGATGGGAGTAACGTGGAATTGGTTGATGCAGAGGAAGACTTTCGGGAGCGTCTTGCAGCATTGAAGTAAAGGCCATCATTACTGCTGTCATCATCGTCGTCGTCCTCGTCATCTTGGCTCTTTATAAACTCCGCCATCCCAAAATCACAAAGCAATAAGCTCCCTCCCTCATCACTATCGACCGACATGTCCACAAGGCAATTTTCTAGCTTCACATCTCGGTGCATGATGCGCATGTCCTCATGAAGGTATCTCAACGCACAGGCAAGTTGGAAGGCGTATTTTTGTGCCAGTCTTGCGGATATCCCATGGCGATTGGCCTTGATCAAGTCGTAGAGGGATCCGCCCTTGATGAGCTTTGTGAAAGCAAAGGTCGCAAAGGGGGTATCATAGACAGCCACGAGCGGCAAAATATGGGGGTGTGAAATGCATCTCCAGAGTGACACTTCATGATCAAAGTCCGCCTGGACTTTGTCATTCTCACAGTCAACGTCACGTGCTTTCTTTCGAACGATTTTCACCGCCCGCTTAATCTCTATGCCTCCTTCTATGGTAATAGCCTCTTTGACTACACTAAACCCTCCATAACCGATCTGCTTTCCAAGGACGTAGGAGCCTACCTCCTGACCCTCAGAATCAGGCTCAACGGGCTGTGCACGGTTATTATTGAGGCTATTCAAGAACTAGGCCTTTCGGTCAGCAATTTGAATCATCATGCAGAGGGAAACCGGGTCACTAATACAACGCAAACTTACCAGGTTTGCCGGGCTTAGCTGCGAGGACCCCCCATACCTAGGGCTAGCAGATCGATCGCTCTGGGCCCGCCTAGACCGTGACCTTGGCTGAGGCTCAAATGTATAAGACTTGCTTCTCGTCGAGTGTCCGACACTACGAGTGGGCCAAATGGGTGAGCCACCCTGGAGGCGATCCTCAAGCGGTGAACCGGTGAAGGGTGAAGGGAAAAAGTCTCCAAAAGCATCCGATTGAGGTGGCGGGGTGTAAAACTCGTCGGAGAGTGGAGACATGGTGGAATCCGAAGTCAAGGAGGCAACACGCTCAGGGCCATGATCAGGACTATCCAGAGGTGTTGGTGAGAGGAAATGGCGGGTAGAGGTACGGCGCTCACGGATTGAGCCGTTTCCATTCCTGTATGCCGCAGAGCCTTCTCGATAATGGGAGTCTTGCTCTGACCAGGTGAAAGAACGAGCTGGTGGTTGTTGGTTTTCAAAGTATTCTCTGGTCGCTGTGGAATCCGGCTTGATTGGTTTCGGAAGGGGTGACTGCAAAGGAAAGCGTTTGCCACCATCAGCCCTGACATGAGGATCAAAGGCGATAGATGACTTTCGTGCCCGGTTTGCTTGTTCAATGGGTGAAATGAAATCGGGATCCCTAAAGGTTCCATCCCCAACTCCTCCTCCCTTTCCGTTGCCAATATTCTCGAGCGAATCCGCCGAGCCGATATCTATCCTCCCGGATGAGGATGCGTGTGGCATAGAGATGGGTGAGCTAATCGCATGGCCATTGTGCGAGGTGACGAGGGGAACATTTCGAGGGGAATAATTTGAGGAGGGATCGGTGGAGGAACCTGAGCGAGCAACCGAATCGAAACCTAATCTACCAAACCTGCTGTGAACATTGGCCAAACGGTCCATCGCATGTGCGATATAGCACTGTGATGGTGTGTATGAGGATAAAAGGTTGTCAGTGGTGGTGGTGGTGGATTACGTATGATATGATTTGTACTCGTACAGCGTTTAAAAAAGGTCGGCGGGGTTTAATCCAGTCCAAGAGCCGGCTGCGGTTACAGGGTTTTGACTGATAGCAACCAAGCACGGGACAAAAAAAAAAAAAAAAAACACCAGCAGTCTATTACAATGCGCCGTTAAAGAGACACAATAATAATAATAATAAAGAAGACGCTCCAAAAGTGTAATAGTAGGGGAGACAGATAGTATGGATGAGGAGGATGGGGGGGAGGTGAAAAAAGGGAAAAAAGTGGGAAGAGGGGAGAGTAAGTAGACAGAGGGTAAAGGACAAGAAGGCGGAGCGCCCCGGATGTAGGGCGGGGAGAGTAGGAGAAGGAGTGGATGATATGGAATTAAGCTAGCAGAAACGAGTAAACGAAGGAGGGGGAGCCGTTGATTTGTGTGGTGTGGTGTGCGTGGTTACGAAAGGCTATGTGTAATGGATAACACGATGATTTCTACCGGAACCTCCAAAAAGAGCGTGCGAGGGAGGGACGATGCAAGAAATGGTGGGGAAAAAAATACAGACAAAGAGACGAGCCCCTCCAGCCAAGGGAGAGCAATGCAAGCTCGTAGAGAAGGGGAAGGAGTGTGTGAGAGAGGGTGAGAAGGAAGGAAGGAAGGAAGGGCAAAGAGGAGGAAGGAGAGGCTTATGATGCAAAGCACGGTAGGGTAGAGAGGGAGAGGGTACCGGCAAAAGAGTGGATGGAAAGAAGGAAGGATTGGAGGAAGGGAGGGACTGAAAGAAAGCTGTACTCGTACTATACAGAAGGGTTATGGAAAACAACACGAGGCCCGTTGACTGAGATATGCAGCAGGAGCAGTGAGTTATGCTGGCAAGAAAGAAGTGAGAAAGCCACTCCATTCAGGCAGTCAAGAGAGACAGACGCCAGACGCTGCCTGCCAGTAAGCGGGCCAAACTACTACTCGTACTGCATTGTCAAGGTTTCTCCTTTTGAGGTTGCACCCAGGGCGAGAAGCCAAGTCCGTCGGTACAGTACTCAAGTGTCTCTCTCCCCTCCTCCTCCCCTACCGCAGACTACGGTACCCTCCATCTCCCCAAAGGGAAGGAAAGGAAAGGCCAGACCCTACTGGTGCCGCATTGTCGACCCCACGATTTAATTTTTTGCGCCAAAACTCACTTTCCCACCCCAGTCCAGCTTAGACTCGCCCCCCCTGCTCATGCGTCGAATTATTTGCTGGGCCAAGGAAGGGACAGCTCCTCGGTTGGCTCCCGGTGGCGGGGATGGATGAGGCTTAGTTCTCGCTTTGGGGGGGGTTCCGACACTACGTTTGCATGGGTTGACCAAGTGATCTCCTACCCTACTGCTACCCTTTTTGTGGAGAGATGGCAGAATGGCCATCATCATCCCTATGAAAAACAACCAGGGAAAACAAAACGGAAAAAGGTGTGGTGAACAAACGGTGGAGCCAAGCCAGTTCGGGGATCACGCCTTGATCGGAGAAACATGGGAAAGATGTGGGGGGCCCAACACCCGTTTTAGGGGGCCAGCCTTCTTGTGTCAGTCGTCCGTCCGTCCCTCACCTGAAAGCCTTCTTTCTGCCGGCAATTTCGCCCCAAGCCTCCCCTTTCGGACTGGAGCGATGGAGGGAAACACTCCCAAAATCCCAGTTGCAAACATTCCACCTGTCTGATTGCATGTATTTCCAAGATGCTCCCTACCGTACCCTTGCCATGAATCTCATGATATTTTGATTACGGTACGGTATTCGGGTAGTTTTTGGCCACCGCATCCGAAAATGTGCTGGCCCGGGGTATTGTACTCGAGTGGGTAACGGTATGGTACCGTATGATACAGGACGCTGTGCCAATGGAATTCGTGCGAGAAAAACGATAAATAATAAGAGAATACTACTTTTAATATACAAATAGTGCCGGTCCTCGAGCATCCGTACATCTCATACCAGACTCACACCACGGATCCAACAGCTCGGGTCTCAATTCCTCATGCCATCTGCCGGCACTCCTCTTTGCGCTCCGTGGGTCGGTCGAAAAAAATATGATCACCGGTTAATGAGGTCGTCTTTTCCACAGCACCAATCACACCCCCAACCTATCACTCTCCCGCCATTGACTATTGACTCAGTCTGCATTTCCGGCGGGGTTGCGACAGACCATCATCCTCCAGGTTCGGTTCAATTCTTGCGGGGGAGGAAACACTTCACTCCCATGCAAGATCACAGCGATAGTCAGTGCACGATGCTTGACCAGTGACAAATTGTTCACTTCCCTCCAGCAATCATATCACAGATCCACACAGTGTGTCTGTGTGCACCCTTGGTAATAGCACCAAAGTGCTGACAGTGCAAGTGCTCGAGTACCGTAGTCAGGCCTGCCGTAACTCATGTGGTTTGGCATCCCACCCGCAGCCCTTCGTGAATTGTTGGTTACTGTATGCTAAAGTTATCATACTTTTGCATTTTTCCTTTCTTTTTCCTTCCTCCCTTCCCACCCATTTCCTTCCCTACCGTTGTCACAGATCAGAGTGCGGCAGCCAACCCTCCGCGAGCATGACAAGAGACTGCACGAACGAATAAGCATAAAAGTGGAGAGATAACACGCTACGGTATTTAGCCCCTCCTATAAATAAATCCTGCTCGGCTTTCAACGCGATACGTACGGCACCGCAGATCCAGTACCGGCACGGTATCGTACTGTACTGTGTGCTATCGATATACCGTAGACACAAATTGCACAGCTTTGCTGCTTTCATTGTGAAAAGTTCGCATCGCTGTGCGAGATCGCTCTGCCTTCACCCCTCGGAGCCCCCCGTTTGTTTGGTGGTTGCCGCGGAGATACCACGCCCTACGGTATCCTTTTTGCTGGATGAAATGATTTTCCTACAACCTGCCCTTCTTGACGCCCGCCCGTACCAGTACTCTACTGACTCGTACACCGCATCGGACCAGCATATGTTCGAAGGCAGGAGTTTGTTGACTGCCTAGATACATGAAATTGCAATTCGCAAAAGTACTCGTGCCGCCTGTGCGATGTACAGTACTAGTACGGTACCGGTACAGGCATACCAACACTTTCCTTCCCCCTCGTCATTCTTTGTAATTTGGTTGCAGCTAAAGACGCTGAGGAAAGGGTTGCCTCCCTCTCAATGTTGCTCTCACGAATGCTGAACCCCCATTTCGATTCCCCTTTTCGGAAGATTACGTTCTTGGCATGTTTTCTGAACCCTTTCTCTCAGTCGCGCCTAACTCGCACCTAGACTATCGCTCCCAATTTACCTGTCCGTCTGCCTGTCTGCCTGTCTTCGTCTATCGCAACAGACACACACTGATTGGCTTTCATGCTCCATCATACCGGTACCATATTACGTTTTGCCCCGTCTACTCGTTTGCCTCGTTCTGGAGCAGGATCTCTGTCGATTGCAGCCTCAGTACCGGCACTCGTACATCATCCATACGAGTAGTCCACCTGAGTGCATACCACATACTGCACTCATACATACGCATACAGATCCTATCCAACCTCTTGCCAACATCCCCTCTCTCTCCCACCACCACCCCTAAAAAAGCATCTCTTCCCCCCCCCCTCTCTTCCTCTCTCCCACCCCCACACCCAGCCAGCCTCGTCCCGTCACGAGAGCACACGAAACTTTCGTTGGCCTCCTTCGCTGTCTTGCGGACAGCGCATGAGATCCCCTCCTTCCCTTCGCTCGCTTGCTCTTCAAGAAGGACAGTCCGCTTCTTCCCGATAGCCTATTTTCCTACCATCATTTTTTTCTTTCTATCCCTCCATGCTCATTTAATTGCAGTACGTACATACATACATACATTACTATATACTCGAGTACACTATACAGCTGTGCTTGCTAGCTGTAAACCCAAAAAGAAGAAAAGAAAGAAAAAAATAATCATGACTCGTCCACAAATCGTAAGGGCCGGTGAGTTTGTCTACATTTGTTGCTGGAGCTTTAGGGATACCTGTTGCCTTTTTCAACCCCCCTCCTAAACCCTCTCCCTCCCTCCCTCCCTCCCTCCCTCCCTCACCAGCCCTATTATTCACGGTGCAGAGAAGAGCTGGACTCTCTCATCGTCATCATTCCCTCCCTCCCTCCCTCCCCCATCCTTTCATTACTATCAATCCCTCCAAAATATCCCCGCCCACCCACCTTATTAATAATGCGTTCGTTTACTAAAAAAATATTCGGTGATTCAGACACGCTTGATCTGCAGCCGCGCGATCGAGCCTCTGCCCAGGATCATTCCAACGCCCCTAACAGTCCGAGAAATACTGCTGGTTTTGCATCTTCTCAATCACAGGCCATTCGCAATGTTTCGACAGAGCAGGCTCCAACGAAACAAGACACGGAAAAGCCGAGTGATCTCCTGCAGGATTCCGATGTAGATGAGGTTGAGCGGGATTTGGCTGGTTCCGAGGAGATGGCTGGGGATGATGGAAGCTTCGATGATGACGATATGGGCGATAGGATGTCAAGCAGTCCCAGCATCGCTGACGGTGTGTGATGTTGCTGTTGTTTTTTTTTTCCATCATTTTTCTCTCTTGGGTACCGCCTAGGGATGGACTAATGGATGGGTCGTTGTGGGTCTAGAGGATATCGACTTCGAGATGGTTTATGCTTTACATACATTCACTGCTACGGTCAAGGGTCAAGCAAATGCCACCAAGGGAGAGCACATGGTACTTCTAGATGATAGTAACTCCTACTGGTGGTTGGTCAGAATTGTCCGGGACGCTTCGATAGGTAAAAGGCCCGCAAAATACATTGCTATCGCAATATCTGCTGACATCTGGTGCCTGTCTGTTCAGGATACCTTCCGGCAGAGCATATCGAAACACCTACCGAGCGACTGGCACGACTTAACAAACATCGCAATATAGACCTAGCATCAAACATGCTCAGTGACAACGCTCACGAAAAATCAAAGAATCCTCTCCGGAAGGCTATGCGCCGTCGTAATGCGAAAACTGTCACCTTCTGCCCTCCGACATATGTCGAAGCATCGGAATATGAATACTCCACTGACGAAGAGGAAGGAGAGCGCGACTACTATGCTGAGGATGAGGGGCAAGATCAGGAGAGGGACTCTAACGATATCGAGCGCGTAGACTCTGGGGGAAAGTCTAGTGATGAGCAATCCAGATCGGGAACAGACTCAAAGAATAGTAGTGACGCTTCTCGGGATGATGGGGATGTAAAAGTCCGAAAGAATCCCGCTCTTGCTTCTTTAAGGCATCCCGACTCGGCCGTCTTTAGTGACGACAAAACCGAAACCAAAAAGCTTACTTTGACTCCAAATCTTCTGCGCGACGACGCCACTACCTCAGTCGATCATGTTCGAGGTCGATCTTCAATAGAAAAATCGTCGAAGCGGGACGATGGTATTACCTCACCCCAACCTAATGGCAAGGATCACAGGAAGGCGAAGAAGGGTGGAAGTGTGCTTGGTAACTTGTTTAAGAAGAGGAGTAAGAAGGGGAGAAAAGACGATGAAGATGATCTCGAAGAATGGCTTCATAGCGGTGACAAGGCTGATAAGCAGAACGCCAGCATCAGTTCTAGAGAGTCTGAGGACAGTCAAATGGAAAGTGTGAAGAAGGACAAGGAGGAATTTCACCGGCGTGAGGATCAACGGAGACAGCAAGTTCAGCAAACCCTGCAGAAGCAGCAGCAGCAGCAACGGGAGGGTCCCCAAAAACCGACCGTCAACACTGGAGCATCCTCAACAATACGTAGGGTTGAATCTGATGGTTCGCCGAAGAGTGCTGATAGGGAGAATAAGGATGAAGTTCAGGTTCATGGCCCGACAGCTCAGCAAAAACAATCCATCGAACTTCACCGTAATGATTCTGCCTCTAAGCCGGTTGGTGTGTATGCTCCTTCCGGTCGCAAGGGATCTACATCATCTGAACGTCGAAGCGGGGAGACAGATAAAGGCCCCCCAGCTGAGAAGAAACCTGTTACTCCGTATTCCCCTGTTGAGTCAAAGGCCTTGGAAACCGCTGCAAACAAAGAAGCGGTTCGAAAGCCTTCGAAAGATAACATCAAACCAGCTTATCTTCCAAACACTTATCAGCCTGCTCCGCAGTCTAGTAGTTATGGCAGCAGTGGAAACGGGTCCGGGACTAGCGATAGTAGCCATGCTCACCAGTTCCCGGAGCGCCTTTCTGAATCGCCCGAGCATATTTCGTACCATGATGCTATCTCCGACCGACCTGATATGCTCGATCTTTCCAGCAGTTCAGAGAATACGTCTCCGATACACTCGTCCCCGGAAATCATTGATCGTGCAAATACATTGGAGTCCTCTTCGCCTGAATCTCATGCCATGACTCGCACTTGGTCAGATTGGAGTCTAAGGACCTACTTTGAGGATGATAATGATGTTAGGGACATGTTGATTGTAGTTCAACAGGACAAAAGCAATGCTTCTATAGCTAAGAAAGAGCATCCAGACATTGGACCGCTATTTGAAGACGCTAGCACCAAACTCGCAGACATCACAAAGGTAAGAACCCGTTCGGTTTCTCAAATTGCTCAATGTCGGACTGACCGTCCGAAAAGCGGCTCGACGGAATGCTTGGCGACTGGCTACAGCGTAGAGGCCGGACCAGGCCTTAGTTCCGCTTCCAGGCCTCTCTTCTCTTCGGCTTTTTCTTTCTTTCCCTCAATAGCAACTACTATTCTCCCGCATCCTCCTTTTCAGGTCTTAACTATTTTATTTTCATTGGAGTTATGTCTTTTACTTTATTTCTGGTTATTTTACCTCAGAGGATGCCAAATGGGAGACCTGTAACTTACTTTCTTAAGGGAGCACTAGAGGAAAGGTTTGGCGGGGGTGTTGGTCGAAAATCACAACTTTTTCTAGTTTCTGTTTTATTTCATTCTCTTATTTCCATTGGTATCGGACGGAGTTCTGTGCAGCGCAAGATACCCTAAATTTGTGTTGTCAGGTTTATTTTTATTTTTCCCATTTTCTTTTTCATTTACCCGCGGCGCTGGGCTGGCTGCTTACACCTTCCTTCCCCCATCTCAGTGTTGGTTCTTTTTCCCATTTCCATTTACATTTCTTTTTTCATTTCTTTTTCATTAATTACCGGTATCCATCCCCGACCGGATGGCTGTAACTCGATGGAAAGCTAGAGACGCGTGCTAGGAGAGGGGGGAAGGAAGTTTACGAACATGTTTGGAATGATTGAATAACCCAACCTACGTTCCTAACCATTGGCGTGCTGTGCCTGTGATATGATATCATACCTGCTTACGAGTAACATGTTAAGAGGACTATCGAAAATGGCATTGGCCCGGAACTCGATTTTTTGTGGTCCGGGAAAAGGGGTTGAGTATTTGCATCATGAAATGTCACTCAACAACAAACCACAGACCATTTGGCAGCGTTGTAGGGACAAAGGTAAACTGGTTCTTTAAACTGTGCTAGTGACCCAGATTATATTGGTATAATAAAGATTGCTTGTGGGATTAAAGCTTATTGCACTAGCCCCGGCAGAAATCTATAGTATTCCAGGTACTCAAGGGTGCTAAAAATCTATTAGGGACACTTGTTTATGGGCTAGAGGGCTTCTTTGTTTTTGAGTTGTTGGAGGGGCTGGGGGAGAGGGGGAGAGTTTATTAACTGCTACCGAGGATGTGGGTCTGAAATAGGATGCTAGAATGAAAAATGAGATAGTGAGATTTGCTCATGACAAGAGAGAATACTTGGAGTATTGAACGAGAAGACATTACCATATATCCAGTCATGTAGTATTTGTTACCACCATCGTTTCCTAATCGTATTTCTACTACTTTTTATTTTTATTTTTACTAGAGTAGAACCTTCTTCAATTAGTTACCACTCCCATCATCATCATTTCTCCCCCCCCCCCCCAAACACACCAATGCATAGAGACAAAAGGACAAACTAACAAACCTCTACTTCCCCCCCAACACCGCTGCGAAATCCACCCACGCGCGCTCCGCCCACCTAGGGCGGCAATTATGACATGCGCTGGCTTCACATTTCCCACAGTAGTACGCCCACTTGAAGAGGTGGCGCCTGTGACAGATCTTGCAGATCCTGTTGTACTCGCGGGTTATTATTTCATGAGTGCAAGGACCAGTGATGACGACGGCGATTGGAGAGGCAGCGGGAAGGATGGTATCGGCGGGGTCAATGGTGGTGGTGGTGATGGTGGTGGTGATGGTGGTGATGATGGTGGTATTTCTGGGAGTAGGGATGTCGTCATCGTCATCGTCGTCGTCGTCGGCGGCGATATCGGCGGGAATGCGAGATAGTTTTGATAGTGACATTTTTGGGTGATTCGAGAGAGAGGGGGGGGGGGTGGAGGATGGGGAGGATAAGGAGGGAGGGGAAGAAAGTTTTAGATCTTATTACGGGGCATTTATGATCGCGTTGGATGTTTTCATCATACGGCACGTCGAGAGAGGTTCCGGGTCGGTTCTGGGGGTGAAGGGTAGGCAAGGCGAAGGGGGCATCATGGTTCTCACTCGGAGGGATATTGCCAAGACATTTGAATTGAATTAGTGGATCTGATAAGATGGTTGCTATCAATTAAAAAAAAAAAAAAGACTCGCTAAATAGGAAAATCACGGACCAAATGAAAAAGGGGAATAACTTATCCATCTACAGTACGGTATTATAGCTAAAATGACGACAGTGTGTAGATCGAAAAGGGCTGAGATGCGGTTACCAGTAATAAGTGACCGGTTTCACTTTTGGGGCATTTCCGGTCTGTTGGACGGGGGTTGCAGGATGGTTGTTTACTAACTTAGTGCAGTGCGCACGGTGTGAGTGGTTTGCATCACGGTCGTCTGTTCCCCAAACGCCCATTCCTATTTGGCCAAGGGGTTTCAAGAAAGCCATTGTGCTGGCGTCGATCTGACCTGAAAGAAGAAAGTGTGCTTACCGGTACTTCCATACTTTCTTGTGTTCTACCGTGGGCGGATCCAGTAAAAAAGTAAACAGACTGTCGCGCGCCCGGCGGCTTTTCAGCTTCCTTCCCCTTCAAAGTCTCCTGTTGCTTTTCGCTTCAATTGGGGGGGGATGGATGGTGCTTTTTTTTTTTTTTTTTCCTGCCTCGGTCCTTCTGCCAGCTCACAATTCCCCGACCCACAACCAAAGAGTAAGGAAGGAAGGAAACCCCCCCCCCCCTTCCTTTCCCTTTCCTCCAACCACTGCTCCTCTTTCATCCACAAACGTTTAAAACATCTATCAGTATCTTAGTACGCTACGCTACTGCATACACCCTCCAGCCTCCCTCATCTCTTCATTGTATTACAGAGGGAATCGGGCGGAGAGAGATAATTTAGCCCATTCAACACTTTGATCCCCCCCCCCTTCTATTCCCTACCCCACACTCTCCCTCCTTTTACCTTATTGCTCCCTTCCTCCCTCATCGCCAAACCTTTTCCTCTTCCTCCTCACT
>Ga0307509_10004642_pt1 | contig 19626 bp, 18 predicted proteins | sample 10_EM_MG_FD_202245 | JGI IMG/M metagenome (GOLD analysis project Ga0307509, IMG submission 202245) | Populus trichocarpa ectomycorrhiza microbial communities from riparian zone in the Pacific Northwest, United States - 10_EM | ecosystem: Host-associated > Plants > Roots > Unclassified | place...
AACTGCAGGATGGTCTCGGCGAGATTGTCGGGATGCGTCGGGCAGCCCGGCACGCAGACGATCGGCAGCCCGGCCTTCGACGTCCAGTCCCAGCCCAGGTAGTCGGGGACGCCCATGGCGCCGGTCGGGTTACCGGCCATCGCGTGCACGCCGCCGTACGCCGCGCAGGTGCCCACCGCCATCACCGCGGTGGCCTTCGGCGCCAGCCGGTTCAGCCACTCGCTCGCGGTGATCGGCTGCCCGGTCAGCGGGTCGTTGCCGAACCCGCTCCAGTAGCCTTCGGTCTTGTTGGTCTCGTCGGGCACCGAGCCCTCGACGATCAGGATGAACGGGTCGAGCTCGCCCCGGTCGGCGCGGTGCCACCACTCGATGAAGCTGCCCCCGCTGCCGTCCGGGCCGCTGTCGAAGTCGAAATACGGCCAGTGCATGGCGATCGGCGGCAGCCCGGGCAGGGCGCCGGCGACGATCTCCTCGATGCTGGGCTGGGTCGCCGCGGTCAGGGCCACCGACTCGCCGTCGCAGCTGAGGCCGCCATTCATCCAGAGGATGTGCAGGACTCGCTCATCCTCGTTCGCGGGCGGGGTGTCCACCGGCCGTCACCATCCGATCAGCGCCGAGATGCGGGCGATGTTATGCAACTTGCGCGTAAGTTGAAAGGCCCTCATCACTCGATCGAGTGCGTCCCGTCACCGTAAGCTCGCCATGATGGCATTGTCTCCCGCGGAGGCCGGATGGTGGAGAAGATCGAGATCCTGCCCATCGAGGTGGTGGAGCAGGCGTTTCCCGCACGTCCGGCGGCGCTGCCCGACGTGCGCGACTTCGTGCGCCGGCAGCTGATCGGCACGCCGGTGTCCGACGACGACATTCGCATCCTCTGCGAGCGGGTCGCCGAGGTGCTGCTGGACGGCGCCGGCGAGGCCGGGAGCATCCAGGTCTCCCTGCGGATCTTCCCGGAGGCGGCCGAGGTCGACGTGCTCTTCGCGCCGGACGCGCCGCCGGTCCGGGTCCCCAGCGCGCCGGCCGCGCCGGTGTCGAGGCCGGCGCCCCGGCCGTTCGGCGCGCCGATGTCGCCGCTCCCGATCGAGCGCGCCTCCTTCGCCACCTGGCTGGCCGGCCGGCTCCACGACGAGGGGCTGACCATGGAGGCGGCCGCCCGCAAGCTGGACGTCTCCACCAAGACGATCAGCCGGTGGGTGGCCGGTAGCACCGAACCGCGGATGCGCGATCTCTACCGCATCCGGGAGACCTTCGGCGAGCCGCTGCCTTGATGGACACGCCGTACCTGCTCATCGACATCGCGGCCGCGGTCGACCAGTACAGCCGGATCGCGGCCGCCTTCCCCGGCGTGCCGGTGTACTACGCGGTCAAGGCCAACCCCGAGCCGCTGCTGGTGCGGGAACTGGTCGAGGCCGGCTGCCACTTCGACGTGGCCAGCCGCAACGAGGTCGACCTCTGCCTGTCCGCGGGGGCCGATCCGTCGGCGTTGTCGTTCGGGAACACCATCAAAAAGGCCGAGGACATCGCGTACGCGTACGGCCGGGGTGTTCGCCTTTTCGCCTTCGACAGCATCGGCGAGGTGGAGAAGCTCGCCGAGCACGCGCCCGGATCGACGGTGATCTGCCGGGTGCTCGCCTCGAGCAAGGGCGCGCGCTGGCCGCTGAGCCGCAAGTTCGGCTGCGCCCCCGAGATGGCCGCCGACCTGATCCGCTGGGCCGCCCGCAACGGCCTCGACCCGGCCGGGATCTGTTTCCACGTCGGCTCGCAGCAACTCGACCCGGGGCGCTGGGAGCCGAGCATCGCCGATGCGGCCGCGCTGTACGCCCGGTTGCGCGAGGACGGGATCGGGCTGCGGCTGCTCAACTGCGGCGGCGGCTTCCCGGTGGACTATCTCGCGCCGGCGTTGCCGATCCAGGCGTACGCGTCGGCGATCGCCACCGCCGTCGACCGGCACTTCCCGGCGCACCGGCCGAGCCTGATGATCGAGCCGGGCCGCTACATCGCGGCGCCGTGCGGGGTGCTGCACACCGAGGTGGTGCTGGTTTCCCGAAAGTCCTACGCCGACGAGCCGCGCTGGGTCTACCTCGACGTCGGGCGCTTCGGCGGCCTGGCCGAGACCGAGGACGAGGCGATTCGATACCGGCTGAGCACCCCGCACGACGGCGCCCGCACCGGCCCGGTGGTGCTGGCCGGCCCGACCTGCGACAGCGTCGACATCCTCTACCAGACCACGACGTACGAGCTGCCGATGGCGCTGCGCCCCGGCGATCTCGTGCAGATCCACGGCACCGGCGCGTACACGGCCACCTACGCCTCGGTCGGCTTCAACGGCTTCCCGCCGCTGCGCACGGTCGTACTGCCGCCTACCGATCGCTCCGAACCCGGCGAATCTCCCTGAGCTTTACAGGTCGCTCCGAACCCGGCGAATCTCCTTGATCGCCGCGTCCTTGGTCAGCCCCGAGTCGATCAGGGTGTCGGCGGCGTCGTGATAGGCGGCGATCAAATCTTTGTCCCGGACCAGCAGATTTCGCACCGGCGACTCCACGAAAACCACGTCCGGGTCCTCCGCGCCGGCGAATTCCAGCAGCTCGAAGCCGCCGCCCGGGCCGGGCATCAGGCCGTGCTCGAGCGGCACCACGACCAGCCGCACCCGCTGGTCGGCGACCACCTGGACGAGGCGGTCGAGCTGCGCGCGCATCACCGCCCCGCCGCCGATCCGGCGTTCGAGCACGGCGCCGTCGAGCACCGCGGTCAGCTGCACCGACCGGGCCCGCTTGTCGAGCTCGACCTGCCGGCGCACGACCAGTTCCAGGGCGGCCTGCACGCCCGGGTCGTCCGGCTTCTTCCCGGCGGCGGCGGTGAGGGCCATCCGCGCGTACGCCTCGGTCTGCAGCAGATCGGGAATGTGCAGCGCCTGGTACGCGGTGATCCGCGCGGCCGTGCTCTCGTACGCGACGAAGTCGCGGACCTCGCTCTCCAGCTGGAACCCGCTCCACCAGTGCCGGCGCCGCGCGGTGATCGCGAGGTCGGTGAGCGCCGCGACCTCGCCGGGATCCCGGATACCGTAGAGCTGCAGCAGCGCCTGGGCATCCAGCGGCTGGATGGTGACCGCGCCGGTCTCGATCCGGTTCAACTTGGACAGTGACCAGTGCGTGCGCGAAGTGACCGCGTCGGGCGTCAGCCCACTCATCCGGCGCAACTCGACGAGCCGCGAACGAAGACGCTCCCGGGCGACCGCCTGGCCGACCTGTTCCGGCATGGTGTCCGCCCCCGTCCCGCCGCACGACGCTCCCGGTTCGACCCACGTTACCCCGCCGTTCCCACACCGGCCCCGGGCAGCGGTGTCAACTTCCGATCTCGTCCCGGACCTGCCGCACCAGCGCGACGGCCTCCGCGCCCCGCAGGCCGGTGGCGAGCAGGTAGTCCACGATCGGCCGGTAGCGGCTGGTTACTCGCGGATCGCGTTCGAGATAGTCCCTGGCTGGAACTTCCAGGAAGACGGCCGGCTCGCTGTCCTCGAACTTCCCGTCCAGGCCGGCGTGCGCGTGCGGTCGGCATGATCACCAGAGTCACGTGCGCGCGTTCCGCCTCCTCCGCCAGGCGGTCGAGGTGCTCACGCATGACCTCGGCGCCGCCGAGCGGGCGGCGCAGCACGGTGTCGTCCACGATGGCGACGACCTCGATCGGGTGCCCGGCGGCGATGCGGTCGGCCACGCTCCGCTGCCGCTCGGCGCGTACCTGCGCGCGGGCCACCACATCCGCTGGACGGGGACTCCGATGCCCGGCCGCACCGGCGCCGCACACCCGGCGCCGCCCGCGGGGGCATGCGGACCGACGTCGTTGGTGTGCAGCGTTGTCGCCGGCGCCGCTGGGGGGTGGCGCGGGCGGGTGCGGCCGGGTCTTCGGCGACCCCGCCGCGACCTGCGGTGGGGCAGCGGTCAAATTTTGGGGATACTTGGCACTTCGCCAACAGCCCCGGACCCTGCCGCACAAGCGCCATGGCGCGATGTGGACACCCGTTCAGTGCGTCCAGCGGATGAATCGGTCGAACATCTCGGCCGGCGGCCCGATCGGCTGGTCGCCGAAGGCGTAGTCCAACTGCGCCCACATGTGGGTGGCGAGGGCGACCTTGTCCATCCGGGCGGCCAGGTGGTCGCGCGCCGGGTCACAGGGCCACGGGTTGCCGCAGGAACGGCAGTGCCACGACGGCCGGTCGGGGATGTGGTCGATTGCCACGCGGTCAGTTTGCGCGCGCACTTTTACCCGGTCAACTACACAACCGGGGGTTTGTCACCGCAAAGAGTGAACCTGCCGCATCGATCGGGCACAATGCCGCCGTGGACAGTCCGACGTTCGTGAGGTTCCAGCTCGGCGCCCAGCTGCGCCGGCTGCGCGACGAGGCCAAGGTGCCGACCGAGCGGGCCGCCGACGTCATCGAGGTGTCCGCGAGCACGCTGCGGCGGATCGAGTCGGGCCGGGTCGGCATCAAGGGCCCGGCGCTGACCGCGCTGCTCAACGAGTACGGGGTGCGGGACGCCGCGCTGCGCGAGACGCTGCTGTCGATGGCCCGGGAGGGCAAGCAGCGCGGCTGGTGGGCCAAGTTCGGCGACCTGCCGCCGGCCTACCGGCAGTACATCGGTCTCGAGTCGGCGGCCGACCGGATGCAGAACTTCGAGACGATCGTGGTGCCCGGCCTGCTGCAGACCGAGGCGTACGCCCGGGCGATGACGAACTCGGACGCGTTCAAGCCCACCCCGTCCGCGATCGAGCAGCGCGTGACGGTCCGGATGGAGCGGCAGAAGCTGATCAGCCAGGGCCGGCTGCAGCTCATCGCGGTCATGGACGAGGCGGTGCTGCACCGGCAGATCGGCGGCCCCCGGGTGACGCACGACCAGCTCACCGCCCTGCTGGAGGCGGCCGAGCTGTGGAACGTCACGCTTCAGGTGATCCCGTTCCGGGAGGGGGCGTACGCGTCGATGCTCTCGTCCTTCGCGATCCTCAGCTTTCCCGACCACGAAGGAGTGGTTTACATCGAGGGTCTGACCGGAGACCTCTACGCTGAGGGCGTCGACGTCGACCGATGCACGACCGTCTTCAACGACCTGAGGTCGTCCGCTCTGTCGCCGTCCGAGTCGATCGCGATGATCAAGCAGATCCGCGATGCGGTGCAGCAGCAGGCTTAGGAGTCAGGATGCTCGACCAGACTTGGCGCAAGAGCACGCGCAGCGGCAGCAACGGCCAGTGCGTCGAGGCCCGCCGGAGGGGCGACACGATCCAGCTGCGGGACAGCAAGGACCGCTCGGGCCCGGTGCTTTCCTTCACGCTCGGCCAGTGGACGGCGTTCACCGCCGGCGTGAAGGGCGCCGAGTTCGACCACTAGTTGTACGGATACATCAGGCGGTTGTCCTCGACCGCCCGAACCAGCGCGCGCCAGACAAACCCGAAGATCCGATGGTCCCGGGTGCCGAAGACCACCACCCGGCGGCCGCGCAGCGTCGCGTGGATCTCCTGGTACCGCGGGTTCTTGTGGAAGTCGTTGAGCGCCCCCGCCGCCATCCCGCACGCGGACAGGAACCCCACGCAGACCATCGCCGCCGACCCGTACGCGACCGCGAACGGCGCCGCGATCACCAGTTCCAGCCCGGCCGTGATCGCCGCAACCTTGACCGTCGGATACCCATAGGTCAGATGCCGCTCCGCCGCCCCCAGCTCCGACACGTTGATCCGCAAACCGTCCACGTGGATGTGCCAGCTGGTGATGGTGATCTCGTCACTCTCGTAGAGGACCCGAAATACCGGTTTCCGCCGGCTCGCGCTGCTCGTGGACATCTGTGACCCCTTCGTTACCCCGTGCCTCCCATTAGACGCGGCGCACGCTACTTGCAGGTAGCCAAAAGCCAACAGCGAATCACGATGTGCGAAAACCAATCTGCAAAGTGCAGATGGCTGTACCTCAGGTAGGCGGCCTCCCGCCGCCTCCGTTGTACCCGAAACCCGCAATCAACCACATCACGTGTACGCGTGACCCAGCCCGCCTCACCAGCAACAAGAGCCCGCCACGGCCCTAGAGCCACCCGCGTTTGGCAGCCTGAAAGGCCAGCCCAGCCCGGCTGTCGACGCCGGCCGCCGCCATCATCCGATCGAGCCGGCGCTGCACGGTCCGCTTGCTCACGCCCAGGTGGGTGGCGATCGACTTGTCCGGCATACCGGCCACGACCAGCGACAACAACAACCTGTCCGGCTCGTCGGCGCCCTCACCGCCCAGCGGCGTAGCCCGCTCCCAATAGCTCTCGAAGAGCGCCACCAACGCCCCGAGCAACTCCCCCGAGCGGACCACCGCGGCGGTCGGCTCCGCGACGTCCCACTCCGCATCCGGCACGAGCGGGCAAATGGCCAGCGCCCGATCCGCCACGGCCAGGCGGACCGGCAGCAGCGGCAGCACCCGCGCCTCCTCGCCCCAGCCCACCGCCTCGACGATGCCGGCCAGTTCGTCCGTGCGCTCCAGGAGCGCCCGCTCGTAGACCGCCCGATATCGGACGCCGCGGGCCAGCGCGCCCTTCTCCTCGGCGTTGACCGGCCCGGGCATGGCCAGCGGGTTGGCCCGGGAGAACCAGAGGACCTCCTGGCGGGCGGAGTCTTGCAGGTCGCGCAGTCGCTCGCGCAGCGTCTCGGCGCCCACCACGATCTCGACGAGGTGGTCGGCGCTGCGCCGCCGGGTGCCGTTGCGATACTCCTCGCCGAGCGCGGCGACCAGCCGGCGGGCCGACTCGAGCGCCTCCTGCTCGCGCAGCAGCGCGTCGCCGAGCGCCACGTCCGGCGGCAGCGCGTGGAACGTCGGCCCCGGCGTCACCAGGCCCTTGCGCTGCAACGCCGCCAACAACTCCGTCGCCGAGCGCGGCGCGATTCCGGCCCGCTCGGCGAACTCGTCGATGGCCGCCCCGGACATCCGCACCAGCAGCCGATAGGCGTGCTCCTCGGACGGGGACAGCATTTCAAGCCGCTCCACCACCCGCACACTGTACGAACGAAGGGCCGCGCCGGCGACCCGGCGCGGCCCGAAAATGATCAGACCTCGTGCTGGTACATCACCAGGACGTCGGAGACGGTCAGCGAGCCGTCGCCGTCGTTGCGGGTGATGGTGAGCACGTTGTCGCTCTCCTTGAGTACGCCGTCGTCGATGATCTCGTGCCAGGTGCGGGTCGGGTCGGTGCTGAAGGTCGTGGTCAGCACGTCGGCGTTGTTCAGGGTCACCTTCAGCTCGGAGCTGCCCTCCGGGTTGATCTTGAACAGCAGGATCGAGCGTCCGGTGGACAGGCCGGCCGCGCCGAACTTCGGGTAGTCGTGGTCGATGTCCCCGTTCGACTTCGGCAGCGTCACGGCATTGTCCTGGACCACCTGGTAGTCGGTCAGGTTGGGCATTGTTCCCCCTCGGTTGATGGACTTGCGCCCCGAGCGTCACCGGCCCCACTGGAACGACCGCTGGAACGCGGCCTGGATCGGGCTAATCTGAGCGCGACGCCTGACGGGAGGCCGGGGATGGACGCGGCCCTGCGCTTCGAGCTGCTCGGGCCGCTGCGGGCCCGGCGCGGCGAGACCGTCGTCCGGCTCGGCTCGGCACAGCGGCAGGCGGTGCTGGCCACGCTGCTGCTGCAACCCCTCCGGCCGTTCGGCCGGGACCGGTTGATCCGGGCCGTCTGGGGCGAGGAGCCGCCCGCGTACGCCGTGAACCAGCTGCAGAAACACGTCTCCGCGCTGCGCTCGGCCCTGGCGCCGGACCGCCCGCTGAACTGGACCGAGCACGGCTACCTGCTGGCCGTCCCGCCCGGGCGCCGGGACCTCGACGAGTTCGAGCGGCAGGTCGCGGCCGGCCGGGCGCTGCGCCGCGACGGCGACCTGGCCGGCGCCCTCGCCGCCTGGCGGGTCGCCCTCGACCTATGGCGCGGGCCGTTCTGCGACGGCCTGCCCGGCCCGTACCTGGCGGCCGAGCGGCACCGGCTGGACGAGCTGCGGCTCACCGTGGCGGCCGACCGGATCGAGGCCGAGCTGGAGCTGCACGGCCGGGTCGAGGCCGACGAGCTGCGCCGGCTGATCGCCGAGCACCCGGCCGACGAACGGCTGCGCGGCCTGCTGATGCTGGCGCTCTACCGGGACGGCCGGCGGGAGGCGGCGCTGGACGAGTTCCGCCGGCTGACCCGGCTGCTGCGCGACGAGCTCGGGGTGGAGCCGACCGCCGCCGTGCAGCGCCTGCACCGCCGGATGCTGGACGCCGACCCGGCCCTCGACGCGCGCCCGGCGGCCCGGGTCGCGCCGGCCCAGCTGCCGCCCCGGCTGCCCGAATTCGTCAACCGGGACGCCGAGCTGGACCGGCTCGACGCACTGGTCGACGGGCGGGACGGTGCGACCGTGGCGGTGCTGGCCGGCACCGCGGGGGTGGGCAAGACCAGCCTGGCCGTACGGTGGGCGCACGGCGTCCGGGCCCGCTTCCCGGACGGGCAGCTCTACGCCGACCTCCGCGGCTTCGGCCCGGACGACGAGCAGGCCGACCCGGGTGAGGTGGTACGCGACTTCCTCACCGCGCTGGCCGTCCCCGCGCACGCCGTCCCGCCCGCGCTGACCGGCCAGACCGCCCTCTTCCGCAGCCTGCTCGCCGGCCGCCGGATGCTGGTGCTGCTGGACAACGCGCGCAGCAGCGAGCAGGTGCGCCCGCTGCTGCCCGGCACCCCCGGCTGCCTGACGGTGGTGACCAGCCGCAACGACCTGACCGGGCTGGTGGTGGCCGAGGGCGCCCGGCCGGTCGCGCTCGACCTGCCCGGGTTGCTGCTGCGCGCCCGGCTCGGCGCCGAGCGGGTCGCGGCCGAGCCCGGCGCGGTGACCACGCTGATCGGGGCGTGCGCGCGGCTGCCGCTGGCCCTGGCGGTGGTGGCGGCCCGCGCGGTGACCCGGCCGGGGCTCTCGCTGAGCCAGGTGGCCGAGGAGGTGCGGGAGGGCTTCGCGGCGCCGGCCGAGGACCGGTCGGCCGACGTGCGGGCCGCGTTCGACTGGTCGTATCGCCAGCTGAGCCGGCCGGCGGCCCGGCTGTTCCGGCTGCTGGGGCCGCACCCGGGGCCGGGCTTCGGGGTCGAGGCGGCGGCCAGCCTGGCCGGCGAGCCGGTGGCCGCGACCCGGCGGGCGCTCGCCGAGCTGGCCGGGGCGCATCTGATCGGGGAGCGGGGCGGCGGGCGGTTCGAGCTGCATGACCTGCTTCGGGCGTACGCGATCGGCCGTCATCGCGACGAGGACCCGGCGGCGGACCGCCGGGCCGCCACCGCCCGCCTGCTCGATCACTACCTGCACTCGGCGCACCGGGCGGACCTGCTGCTCAAGCCGCATCGCGATGACCGGGTGCCGCCGGAGCCGCCGGTCGAGGGGGTGACGGCGGCGGAGTTCGCGGATCGGCGGGCGGCCGCGGCCTGGCTGGCCGGGGAGCGGCCGGTGCTGCTGGCGATGGCCCGGCAGCGCGGCTTCGAGGCGCGGGCGGTGCGGCTGGCCTGGACCATGGTGTCGTTCCTCGACTATGCCGGGCACTGGGCGGACAAGGTCGACGTGCTGACCGCGGCGCTCGCGGCGGCGACCCGGCTGGACGACCCGGCGCTGCGGGCCGAGACGCGGCGGATGCTCGGCTCGGCGCTGGTGCGGCTGGGCCGGTTCGGCGAGGCGGCGGCGGAACTGGACGAGGCGCTGGCCGGGTACGCGAAGCTCGGCGATCCGGGCGGGCGGGCTCGGGTGCACCGTACGGCCGCCTGGGTTCTGGAACGACAGGGACGCGACCGGGAAGCCCTCGACCGGGCCCGGCTGGCGTTGGCGTCGCATCGGGCGGCCGGGAACGACGCGGGGGTCGGGCGGGCGCTCAACGCGGTCGGGTGGTTCCACGCCCGGCTCGGCGACCATCGGCGAGCCCTGGCCCGATGCGCGGCGGCGCTCGACCGGCAGCGGCGGATCGGCGACCGGTTCGGCGAGGCGGAGACGCTGGACAGCCTCGGGTACATCCATCGGAGCCTCGGGTCATACCCGGCGGCCGAGGTCCACTACCGGCGGGCGGCCGGGCTCTACCGCGAGTTCGGCGACCGGTACAACGAGGCGGACACACTGGTCTCGCTGGGCGACACGTGCCGGGAGGACGGGCGGCTGGGCGTGGCCCGGGACTGCTGGCGGGAGGCGCTGGAGATCTTCGAGATCATCGAGCACCCGGAGACCGCGGCGGTGCGTGACCGATTGCTGACGGCGCCTTGACCGCGGCGGGCGGCCGCGCCGAGCATGGTGGCCGGAGGTCATCATGACGACCACGAACATCACCCGGAACGACCTCGACTCCCTGGCCGAGAAGATCGCCACCCTGCAGCTCAGCGAGCACGAGCAGACGGTGTTGCTGGCCATCTTCGCGATCGCGGCCGACGCGCTCGGCCGCACGCTGCCCGACACCCAGGTCACCCGCAGCACGCCGGGGGTGACGGTCACCCAGAGCGGGGCGCTGCCCGACCTGAGCACCATCTTCGACCAGGCGTTCGCGCCGTCACTGACCGCGGACGGGGGCGGCGGCGGGTCGGACGACGCGGTCAAGGTGCAGCTGGGGAAGATCGGGCGGTGACCGCGGCCGGCGCCCCGGTCGTGCTGGTCTCCATGCCGTTCGCGGATGCCGATCGGCCGTCGCTGCAGCTCGGGTTGCTCAAAGTTGCGGTGGAAAAAGCCGGATTTCCCGTACGCACATTGCACGCTTCGCTGGATTTCGCGTCGATGGTGGGGATGTCGGCGTATCGGATGCTGGCCGCCCATCGGGGGCGGCAGTTCGGCGACTGGCTCTTCTCGGTTGCCGCCTTCGGCTCGGCCGCTCCCGACCCGGCCGGCTCGATCTTGGAGGATTTCCGTTCGGAGATCCCGCCCCTCGATCTGGCGGATCTGCGCTCTCGGGTGGTGCCGGCCTTTCTCGACGCGTTGGCCGACAACCCGGTGTGGCAATCCACCCGATTTATCGGCTTTACCTCGACATTTCAGCAAAACGTCGCCTCCTTTGCCCTCGCTCGGCGGCTCAAGGAGCGCTATCCGGGGATTGTCACCATCTTTGGCGGGGCGAACTTCGACGGGGTGATGGGGGCCGAGTATCACCGCGCCCTTTCGTGCGTCGACCATTTCGTTTCCGGGCCCGGGGAGACCGCCCTGCCCCTGTTGCTCGGTGGCACACCCTCGCCTGACGTTTCGGACGTTCCCGACTATGACGAGTACTTCGAACGGGCCGCCGGGCTCGGCATTCTCGATCGGGAGAGCGTGCTGCTGCCGTTCGAGTCGAGCCGCGGCTGCTGGTGGGGCGAGAAACACCACTGCACGTTCTGCGGCCTCAACGGCGAGACCATGCACTATCGCAGCAAGGCGCCGGAGCGGGTCCTCGCCGAATTGGACACGCTGGCGCGGCGCCATCGAACCTTCCGCTTCGAGGCCGTCGACAACATCCTCGACCCGCGCTATCTGACCACCATGATGCCCGCGCTCACCGCGACCGGATACGACCTGTTCTACGAGGTCAAGGCCAACCTGAGCCGCGCCGATCTGCGCCTGCTGGCCGGGGCGGGAGTCCGGCGGCTGCAACCCGGGCTGGAGTCGCTCAACTCGCGCGTGCTGCGGCTCATGCGCAAGGGCGTCCGCGCGGCGCAGAACGTCTGCCTCCTGAAATGGGCCCGTTACTACGACATCGACGTCGCCTGGAATCTGCTCTGGGGCTTTCCCGGCGAGACGGCCGACGACTATTCGACGCAGGCTGCGGCCATCCCGAGCCTCGCCCATCTGCAGCCGCCCGGCTCGGCCGACCGAATCTGGCTCGAACGATTCAGCCCGCTCTTCGCCGAGGCGGTCGCGCCGGAGCCCGAGCCGAGTTACCGCTACGTCTATCCGCCCTCGGTCGACCTGTCGCGGGCCGCCTATTTCTTCGAGTGGCCGTCCCCGCTCGACGACGCGGTCTACGCCGGCGTCCGTTCCGCGGTCGACCTCTGGAACGAGCACTGGCCCGGCCGGCCGGCCCTCACCTATCGCGCCATTCCCGGCCTGCTCCAGATCCAGGACCGCCGGCCGGCTTTCCCGCACGGGACATTTACGTTTCCCGACCCGGTCGCGGCCATCTATCTGGCCTGCGACGAGCGGCCGCGCTCCGTTTCCGGCTTGTCGGGCCAGCTCGATTTGCCCGCTTCGCTGGTGGAACGGACTCTTGCCGAGCTGGCGACCCGCGGCCTGGTCTTCCTCGACGAGGACCGCGCGATCGGCCTGGCCGTCCCGGCGATCTCCGGGCGTTAGTGTCGTTGACCATGCACAAGCTCTCCCGGGCGGAGGCGAGGCGCATCGCCGTCCGGGCCCAGCTGCTCGACGCCGCGCGCCCCGACCACCTGCTCGACGTGGTCCACGGGCTGACCCTGCTGCAGGCCGATCCGACCGCCGCCGTCGCGCCGAGCGCCCACCTGGTCGCGTGGAGCCGGATCGGCTCGGCGTACTCCCCCGCCGATCTCACCGCGGCGCGGGCCGACCGCACCCTGATCGAGCTGCGCGGCATGATCCGCCCGGCCGAGGACATCGCGCTCTACCGCGCCGAGATGGCCGCCTGGCCCGGTCGCGGCAAGCTCGTCCGATGGCAGGAAAACCTCCGGGATTGGGTACGCGCGAACGACGGTTGCCGCCGCGACATCCTGGCCCGGCTCGATGCCGAGGGGCCGCTGACCACGCGCGAGCTGCCGGACACCTGCACGGTGCCGTGGCGGTCGAGCGGCTGGAACAACAATCGCAACCTGGACCGGATGCTCGACCTGATGGTGCAGCGCGGCGAGGTGGCGCTGGCCGGCCGGCGGCGTGGCGACCGGATCTGGGACCGGGCCGAGCGGGTCTACCCGAACGACCCGGTGGTGCCGCTCGAGGAGGCGCTGCGCCGGCGCGACGAGCGGGAGCTGGCCTCGTTGGGGCTGGTCCGCGGGCGGTCCACCCAGGTCGAGCCGTTCGTCGGCGAGCCCGCGGTGGTCGACGGCGTACGCGGCCGGTGGCGGGTCGATCCCGCCCAGCTGGACCAGCCGTTCGTGGGGCGGTTCGCGCTGCTGTCCCCGCTGGACCGGCTCATCTTCGACCGCAAACGGATGACCGACCTGTTCGAGTTCGACTACCAGCTGGAGATGTACAAGCCAGTTGGTAGGCGCCGGTGGGGCTACTGGGCGCTGCCGATCCTGGCCGGCGATCAATTGGTCGGCAAGGTGGACGCGACCGCCGACCGGAAGGCGGGCGTGCTGCGGGTGGACGCGATCCACGAGGACGTCGCGTTCGACGAGGCCGCGGTGGGCGCCGAGGTGGCCGAGCTCGCGGATTGGCTCGGGCTGGAGCCGGTGGGCTCGATCGCCGCCTGATTGCATCGATCTTATTCGATGGCTATCGTGCCGTGTGAACGATAACAACGATCACCGGGGTGGCATCGTGGGAACACCGCCGGTGTGGAGGAGGTCCCCCATGCGTCGTCCCACGATCCCGCTGCTCGCCGCCGCCGCGCTGATCCTCGCGTCGGCGGCCCCGGCCCGCGCGGCCACCACGATCACGGTCGCCGCCGACGGCTCCGGCAACTACACCACCATCCAGGCCGCGCTGGCCGTCGCGGCGTACGGCGACACCATCTCGGTGAAGGCCGGCACGTACCACGGTCAGGTCTCCATCCCGTCGTCCAAGCCGGGCATCACCATCAAGGGCGCCACCGGCACCGCCACCGACATCGTCATCACCGGGAACACCCCGCAGTCCAGCGGCGGGGCGACGGGCAGCGCCACGGTGCTCAACCTCGCGGCCAACACCACCATCACCGGGGTGACGATCGCCAACACGTACGGGTCGGGCAGCCAGGCCCTCGCGCTCTATGCCGGCGGCGATCGGCAGACCTACCGCAACGTCCGGCTGCTCGGCTACCAGGACACCTTCCTGTCCTGGGGCGGCACCGGCAGCAAGCAGGTCCGGCAGTACGTCTACAAGAGCTACATCGAGGGCGCGGTCGACTTCATCTACGGCAATGGCGCGCTCGTGATCGACAGCTCGACGATCCGCTCGCTCGACCGCGGCAGCAGCAACAACGGCTACATCACCGCCGCCGCGACCAACGCGTCCAACCCGTACGGCATCCTGATCACCCGGTCGACCCTGTCGTCGAGCGCCGCCGCCCAGACCGTCGCGCTCGGCCGCTGCTGGCATGCCGGCGGCGCCGCCGACGCGATCGGCCAGGTCCTGATCCGCGACTCGGCCCTGGGCGGCCACATCCGCCAGGCCGGCGCGTGGCAGGACATGAGTGGCTTCTCCTGGAAGACGTGCCGCTTCGACGAGTACAACAACTCGGGCGCCGGCGCCTCCCAGGGCACCTCGGACCGCCCCCAGATGAGCGCCTCCACCGCGGCCAACTACACCGCCCAGAAGTACCTGGCGGGCGCCGACGGCTGGAACCCCGTGCAGTAACCGGACCGCGGCTCGCTACGCCGCCGACAGCATATGGTCGAGCGCTGCCCGGCCGGCCGGGCCCCAGGTCGGCTTCCCGCCGGGAAATCCCTGATCCCCATCTGGCCGATCCGGATGAGGACCAGGGCACGCAGCACGGCCCACAAGGCGCTAGAGGTCGAACTCGCCGTCCTTGGCGCCGCCGACGAAGGCTTCCCACTCGCGCAGGTTGAAGATCAGGGCGGGGCCGTCGGGGTTGCGGGAGTCCCGGACCGCGACGATGCCCGGGAGGTTGTCGGCGACCTCGACGTAGTCGTGGTCGCCGGCCGAGCGGCGGCTGCGGCGCCAGACCGCGCCGGACAGGTCGGTGGCGGAGGTCATCGCGGTCAGGACCGCAGGTCGAACTCGCCGTGCGTCACGCCGTCAATGAAGGCGGCGAAGACCGCGCGGTCGAAGCTAAGAATCGGGCCGCTCCGATCCTTCGAGTCTCGGACCATGATGGTGTCGCGCTGGGGAGCTACCTCAACGCAGGCTCCACCGCTGCTGCGCCTGCTCGTACGCCAGCGTGGCGCGTCCTCACGACCTTCCACGGTCTGTCACCACCTATCTAGGCCGGCCGTAGGCGACGTTGCACGCGGCCGGAGGAAGTAATTTGCCCATTTTATCCGGTTTTAGCGGAACCGGAGCGGGAACCTCAGCGAGCGTAGTCCAACCTTTGGCAATTTCCTAACTGCACTTTGCAGGTCATGGGTTAACTTTGGATACGATCCCGAGGGAGGGCCCATGACCGAACGCGTAGGACCGGCGTTGGCCCGCATGCGCCTCTCCAACCAGCTGCGTGAGATGCGGGGCGACCGCCCGGCAGCCGAGGTCGCGCGGGCGATGCACTGGTCGCTGTCAAAGCTGAACCGGATCGAGAACAACAAGGTGACGATTCAGCCGATCGAGGTGGAGGCGCTCGCCCACCACTACGGGGTAGCCGACCCGGCCGGGATCAGCCGCCTCGTCGAGCTATCGGTGGCCTCCCGCCGACGGATGTGGTGGCGGGACGAGCATGAGCATCTCGACGAGGACTTCCTGAATTTCATCGCCTTCGAGAACGACGCCTCGCACCTGTACGGTTACCAGGCCACTTTCGTCCCGCCTGCGCTACAGACTCCTGAGTACGCGGCGGCCCTTACCTCGTCGATCCTACGCAAGCCGTCGTACGATCCGGAGGTACGCAAGATCGTCGACGTCCGGCTGAAGCGGCAAGAGACACTGCAGGAGCGGCTAGCCGGGCAGAACCCGCCGCGGATCAGCCAGGTGATCGACGAGGGTGTGCTGCTCCGGCCGGTCGGCGGCGACCGAGTGATGGGCGCTCAGCTCGACCACCTCGTGGCAATGGGCGCACAGCCGAAGTTCGAGGTCGTCGTGCTGCCGTTCCGCCTTGGCGTCCATCCCGGACTCGGCGGCTCATTCGAGCTGCTCACCTTCTCGGAGGACGACGACCTGGACGTTGTCTTCATCGAGACCCCGGCGGTCGAATTCCTCCTCACCGATGTCGACGAAACGGGGCCGTTCCGTGCGATCATGAAGGAGCTGATCGCCACCGATCCAGCCGGCGACAGCCTCGATCGCGCGGTGGCCAACGCCGTGAAGGCTCTGCGAGCGTAACGGCCCGAATTCACGGATCTCACGAAACCGGTCATGGTCCATTTTCGGCCAGGACAGTCGCACTTCTCTTCCCGACCAAATCCATGTCGGTATCGTTGTTGTCACTCGCTGTCGACCCGTCGAGAGGAGCCCCTCTCCCGTCAACCCCGCCGCCTCAGGACGACGCCGTAGTCGGACCTCGCTCGCAGAGAGGCTCGTCATGCCAGACATCATCGGACCGGCGATCGCCCGCGATCGGCTCCGCGCAAGTTTGCAGGAGCTTCGCGAATCCCGCGGCCTCACCCCCGTCGAGGTGGGGCAACGACTGACCTGGTCGGCGTCGACCATCGACGAGGTTGAGTCCGGCCTGCGCCTGCTGCCGCCGCTCGAGGTGGCGGCGCTGCTGAGCGAGTACGAGGCGGTCGGCCCCATGGCCGAACGACTCCTGCTGCTCGCCCAAATCGCCTGGTCACGGCCGTGGTGGGCGGTGCATGGGCTGACCGACGAGTACCAGGACTACGTCGCGTACGAGGCCGAGGCCACCCGGATCAGCATCTACGAGCCGCTGGTGGTGCCCGGTCCACTGCAGACGCCACGGTACGCGCGGGCGGCGACCGCGACCATCCTGGGCCGGCCCGAGGACGACCCGGCGGTGGTGGCGCGGGCACAGGTGCGCGCCGAACGGCAGAGCCGGCTAGCGGCCCGGCACGACGTGCAGTTCGTCGCGATCGTGGACGAGGTCGTCCTGCGCCGCGTGATCGGTGGCCCGGAGGTGATGTCGGAGCAGCTGGCATACCTGGCCTCCGCCGCCGAGAACGGCCCGGCCACCCTGCTGGTCATGCCGACCGGCGAGGGCGGGCATCCGGGCCTGGGCGGGGTCTTCGAACTGCTCGAGTTCGGCGACGACGCGAGCCTGACCACGGTCCTGCTCGAGTCCACGATCCGCGATCACATCGTGCGCGGCGCTCACGTGCGCGATGTCTACCGGCCGATCGTGGACTACCTGCTCGCCACCGGCCTGCGTGGCGCGGAGGCCGTCGCGCTGGTCCGGCGGGTCCGGGACGAGATCGGAAGTTGACACCACTGCCCGGGGCCGGGGTGGGAACGGCGGGGTAACGTCGGGATCCGGGCGAGGTCGCGGCGCTCACCGACTCCACCGGCGATCAGTTCGATCGGGCGGTCGCCAACGCCATCAAGGCTGTGCGCTCCCGGCAGCATCGGTTTCCGTTGCGGAGGCGGCGTATAGCTCGAACGCTGGCGCTCGTTCCCGCCGACCTCCGAGTCGGCAAGTCCCAAGGCCGTCACGAGCGTGTCTGCGAAGCCGTGCAAGCCGGGCATCGCGTTGCGGTGGCACTTGGCTCGCGAGATGGATAGTGTTCCTCGTTTACGATCAAGGCGACGAGGCGCGGGTGGCATCTAGGGGTAAGCAGTAATGGTATCGGAGGGCTCGGCAGGTTGAACTGCAGCCAGAGGCTGCACTTCGTTACTTGTCCGTGCCCCGGAGATTATTGACCGCTCTCTGTACCGGAAATTTCCACCGACTCAGCCGCGCGAAATTCCTCGTCAACGATTTTATGAAACGTAGAGAGCTTCCCCTCTTGTGCGAGGATGTAACTGCGACGCTTGTTCCAGAATTCGCGAGCGAGGGGACTGCGGGTCATGTCCTTTATGGGTTCGTTTCGGAGATGGGCCTCAGTGTAGGCCCCCAGCTCGTACATTGTCCTCAAATTGTTCAGCCACATCGAGGTAAAGAAGTACTGGCGCATTTGCTTCGGTGAGTCAAATTCTGCAGGATCGATTACGCACGGGCCGTAAGCCTCAATGTCTTGCATGAGTAGCTCAAGGTGGCCCGAGAAAACTCGATTGAGGGCGTCGATGCGCTGAGCGCGCTCCTGTCTGACCTGGTATGCGATGGATGCGCCGATAGCTATCAAAGCTAGTGCGGAAAGGACGGCAGATATGGAGCCGTAAGCCTGACCAATGTTGCTAAGTCGAACCAGCTCACTGTCGGAGTAGCCGCCAGTGAGAAGAATCAGCGATGGAGAGCCAAGCACCACCAAGAACAGAGCGATTGCGGCGGTTAGGTAGGTCGATTTCCTTCCCGCCGCTCGGTTAGGTGATCGCGTGTTCTTCGTCGAAGACATGTAGCACCGCCCATCAGGCCTCTCGGAATCTGCCAAGGTACCTGGTCCTCAGTGAACTTCCCGTCGGCAACCCGGTGCGGGAGCCTGAGTTCGTCCGAAGCAAGATTTCAGGGCCCGTCAGACTTGCTGCGGGCAGACCAATAGGCTGCCACGTAACCCCGCTCGACTAGAAATGCCCGGTGAGCTGGGCCCGGGTGTCGCAGCCCAGCTTCTGGAAGACGTGGGTGAGGTGGGTCTCGACGGTGCGCCGCGTGACGTACAGCTGCTGGGCGATCTCCCGATTGCTCAGCCCGCGCGCGGCCATCGTCGCCACCCGGTGCTCGGCCGGCGTCAGCGCCAGCGAGTCGGCCGACCGGGGCCGCGCCCCCGCCGCCCGCAACTCCTCCCGGCACCGCCGGGCCAGCAGCCGCATCCCGCCCTGCTCGGCCAGCCCGAGCGCCTTGGCCAGCGGCTCCCGCGCGGCGGCCCGATGGTTGGCCCGCCGCAGCGTCGCGCCCAGCGTGACCAGCACCCGCACGTACTCGAGCCGGCCGGGCGAATCCTCCAGAACCGAGACGGCCTCGCGCAGCACCGCGATCGCGTCGTCGTGCCCGAGCGTCCCGGCCAGCGCCCGCAGCCCGGCCCCGCGCGGGCCCGGCAGGCCGGCCCGCTCGGCCAGCTCGAGATGCTCCTCGGCGAGCAGCCGCGCCGTCCGCACGTCGCCGAGCTCGACCAATGCCCACGAGTCGTCCACCCGCCACGTCGCCATCCCCGGGTGAACCACGTCCAGCTGCTTCCAGGTCTCGGCCGCCGCGGTCAGGTCGGCGTGCGCGTCGGCCGCGCGGTGCTGGGCCAGCCGCAGCCGGGCCCGCCGCTCGAGCAGCAGCGCGGTCGCGAGCCACCCCTCGGGCGGTTCCGGGCCGGCCGCCAGCACCGCCTCGGCCTCGGCCGGCTCGTCCAGCTCGGTGAGCGCCTCGACCAGCGGAAAGATCGACCAGAGCAGCGCCGCGGGCGGGCTGTTGACCTTCTTGAAGTCGTACGCGATCCGGGCGTCCGCCTCGGCATCGCGGATTCGTCCCGCCTGCAGGTGCGCCATCGCCCGCAGGAAGCTGCCGTGTGCCAGCGCTATCCGCCACCCGCGCGGCCGGGCCAGATCGATCAGCGCCGTGCACCGCTCCCGGGCCGCGTCCAGGTCGCCGTAGACGATCAGGGCGAACTTCGCCAGGGTGGCCAGGATCGAGTCGTTGTCGTCGAGGGCGATCGGCGTGGTCAGCCAGGCGCGCGGCTCGGCGGCCGGCCGGCCGTCGCACAGCGCCTCCCAGACCAGGCCGATCGGTCGCAGCGGCAGCTCCGGCGGCAGCCGGCGCACCAGTTCGCGCGCCTCGGCCGCGCCGCCCGAGCGGAT
>Ga0307509_10004643_pt1 | contig 19625 bp, 12 predicted proteins | sample 10_EM_MG_FD_202245 | JGI IMG/M metagenome (GOLD analysis project Ga0307509, IMG submission 202245) | Populus trichocarpa ectomycorrhiza microbial communities from riparian zone in the Pacific Northwest, United States - 10_EM | ecosystem: Host-associated > Plants > Roots > Unclassified | place...
GATATTTATCAACAACTCGCACCTGAGATAGTCTTCTACTACCAACTTGTAAACATTGACGGATATATAAATATACTAAATTTGACCCCTTTCTTTTAACCAATCATATGTCTAGAAATGCTGACTCTGTGAGACTTCTCGGTACACTATCATTCTCGGCACCCTATCAACGAGTCCAATTGCTGAGTGCGTATTGTTGCCTCGGCAGTGGGAGGTGAGTTTCCGAAGCATGCTAGGCCCGAGATGGCACGCTACTACGGGGCAACAGCAAATCCTTTGCCTCAGACATCATCCACACCTCCAATCGTCAATCCCCCTTCAGCTTCGGATGTTATCCGAATGGGTGCAGAGCCGCAAGCGAGGCTTGGCGCCACCATTTTCTCCTTCTGAGCTGATAGCTGGGGGTTGCCGTACCGTACATGCATTCCATTCTTAGACTACGGTACTCGAGTAAAAGGCACCGCCAAAACTCAGAAAAGACCCCTACCACCGATCCTATTATCGAGTAGAATGCTCGAGTGCTGTTCCTCAATCTAGGGAAAGAAGCAAATCTAAGGCTGAGGGAAGTTCAAAAATAATGCCAAGCACAGTACCAAACCCAATGGGGGGTTTGTAAAAGTGGCTCGGTGAAACGGCCCAGGTTCTAAATTGCGCTTAACTCTATTTAGATTCCAGTCGGTTCGGGTGGGGAGGCTAGTCAAAACACAAATACCAGCCCTCGGATTACTGCACCTATCATTGTGTCTCTCCACATGCCCTTATTCTGTCGTGGATTCCCGTGAAAACAGAGCAAATGGATCTTGCTATAATAAAGTTTTGGAGGATCCCCCGCATCTAAACCTTCTGCAAATGTGCTCAACCGTGCTTCACACTTCAGAAACAAAGCCAAGCACGTCCATCCACCAGTTTTGATTGCCTAGCAACAAGAATCCGGGACGGTAGGAAATTGGATAAATACTTTTGCGCCGTATATGAAATTGAGGGAGACTCCTAGGGAGGGGAGACTGAGTGCAACCTAATCTGGAATTCCCTCACCTCGGCGATGCCAAGCTGCCTACATTCCTGAAAGGAAACCCGATCAAATATTTCCGATGATGTTGCTTCTCGTCTACCATGCATATTCTCAACACTGAATTAAAAAATTAGCTTTATTGACATCATGGATCCCATATCCTAGAGGACTCCTTTGAAGGATTTATTCATCTCAAACTAAAGATAAAGCACAAGACACTGCCTATTTTCTCCCTCAACTAAAGAGCTATCATCAGCCGTCATATATGTTCTACCCAGTGATTCCCCCGCTAGTTAAATATATGATAACTAAGCAAAGACAAGATTAATCCGTAACGGTAATGCACCCTAGCAAAAATGACCAAACATTTCTCCTCACCACATTCAGCAGCGTCACATCGCAACCCCTCCCGTTCACTCTCCAACCCCGCCCTACTCGAGTACCTTTACCACCACAAGAGACTATTATTCAGCCAGACAGATGGTATGATGCTAATTAGGATTATGTACATATTTTATTTTGAAATATTTTTTAGTTGTGGTTTTGGCTATCATTTGTTGAGAAGTCTGGTAGCGAGAAGATGCCCCCCTCGCATCGCGATGTTCGGTTATTTGTGCAAACATGCAAAAACCATCTTCACGCTTCCCGAAAGATCCTTCCGCCGCTACAAAAGCCAAACACCGCCCGCAGTTTTGACGGTCTAGCGACTAGAATTTAGAGCGGCGGAGAACTTCTGCGATTGTGACTTCACTAGCAAGTTTTATCACCAGAATTTTCGAGCTAGACTGTTGGGTACGGCAAATGTAGCCTTAATTTGGCCTTGCAGATACCGCATTTTCTGGCTAAGCTTGTTTTCACGCTAAGAGGTCAGAATAAGGTGTGAGTCAGCATTTTTAAACAAAGTAACCCTTCCCGGCTGGTTGGTTTCTATCGATCGATGGCAAAAGTCTCAAAAAGTTGACGCCCTACAGGAAATATCATTGAAAATCCTACCCCTAAAGGAAACCCCGCCCAAAGAAGCTCGTGTATTTCACCACACTTTCTTTTTACCTCTTAGCGTGAAAACGAGCTTAACCAGATAATGGGGTATATTAATTTTAATAAATGTAACTACTGTAGGTCTCTTGGGCACAGCACGCCACGGGGCGACGGATGATGAGTTTATCCCTCCAGTGATATTTACCCCACAGCCTCGGTTAGGGTTTTGCTTCATGGATCTAACTACCGATAGTACTGGCACTATACCGATCTGTTAAGGATTTGAAGAGAGACAATTCATTATGCTTGGCTGGATATATCAGTCCGGTGCCTAAAGTCATAAAGTTACAAGCAAGGGTTTGAGTTATTCAGAATTTATGTTTTTTTGTGAGAGAGTAGTGTACAGTACTGTACTGTACTCGAGTAACGAGGCTGGCGAAGGTGAAGTGGAGTGGTCCTGCAAGGGCCTTGTCCAAGTGGCGCCCTATAAAAACTCAAGCGCAAGAGTCTTGGTTTCACAAATTCGTAGTCGAGTGATTGGGTTGCAATTAGGTTGCTGCGGGGCTCAGCGATGGACCCCGCACTTCCGAAACTTACAGCAACTTTGTCCACCAGTCCAAGGTCTTCAGCACGCTATTCTCTACAGTATTTCAAGAAGCAAAAGTCAAAGGATGTCTCGAGCGTTTACCGATAACATCAATTCTTTCAATGTGTCGACTAACATTATCCTTACCACCCCCGATGATGAGCCCAAAATCCTCGCCTGGTTGTCACCCTTGCAGCCCCAGGTGCGACATCAGGATATTTGCGAGCAGCGGGTGGATACTGTAGGGAACTGGCTACTGGAAACGAAGGAGTTTAGAGGCTGGTATAACGGCAATGAGGATGGTGGATCGGATCATACGGCATTGTTCTGCTATGGCGAGCCAGGGGTCGGCAAGAGCTATATATGGTATGGAAGGCTGCTAGCGAGGTACTAGGGGCATAATTGCTGACAGATCGCGATGGTAGTTCTGTTGTTATAGATTATTTATGTGATCGGGTTATGGAACAGGATATGGCAGTCGCTTGCTTTTACTATGACTTCGCTTCCCGGGAAGCCCAGTCTCCGATAAATATGCTAGGCGCTCTGCTCAAACAGCTTTTGAGTGGGTTAGAGTCAATTCCGGAGGAAATCATCAAGAAATTCCGTGGCCAGAAGAAGGCAATTGGTGGGCGGAGGCTTCAACTCCCCGACATTGTTAAAATGTGCGCCGCTGTCACATCTTTACAACCCACATTCATTTGCGTTGACGCACTTGATGAATGTGTTCCTAGACATCGACTCGAGGTCCTTGGGGCATTAGGACAAATTATCCATGGGTCGCCAAATACACGAATTTTCATGACAGGAAGGTCGCATATCCGGGGGGTGGTTGAGAGGCAACTAGGTTGGAGAACAACAAGTGTATCGATAGAGTCAAGGGTGGACGATATAGTCACATATCTGCGGGCGAGATTGGAGAAGGACACAACTCCCGAAGAGATGGATGGCATCTTAGTGAATGATATTATAAACAGCATTCCAGAAAAGATCTCTGAAACGTATGAACCAGTGGGGTTCCGGGAAACTGTTGTGAGTCATATACTGATAGATGAAAATACAGGTTCCTACTGGCTTCACTCAAGGTCGAAGCAATCCTGAGGGAAACAACGATCCATCGCAGGCGAAATAGGCTGAATGCAATGGGTGATGGGTTAGGGTTGAGTGATGCATACGAGACAACTCTAGGACGGATAAGGATTCAAGAGGGGGAGAAGGCAAAACTTGCCATGACCACACTGATGTGGGTATGTCATTCGGAAAGGCCACTGCGCGTAGACGAACTATGCCATGCGCTTGGTGTGGAGATTGGGTCGACGCATTTCAATAGCGACAATGTCTCTGCGGCCGAGACGGTGCTCGCCTGCTGCCAGGGACTTGTCACGGTAGATAAGGAAGCCGCCACGACCCGATTGACCCACCACACACTCCGCGAGTACCTGACTACCCATCGCAACCTTTTCCCCCGAGCTCAGTCCGAGATGGCGGAAACGTGTTTGACTTATCTGAATTCCGACCAGGCCAAGGCCCTTCCACCCACACGCCAACCTGATCTCTCAAGCATGCCATTCCTTCAGTATTCTTCGCGGTATTGGGGCACCCATGCAAAGAGAGCACTTTCAGATCGAGTGATATCCCTAGCAATGGAGCTGTTGGACCGGTACGAGAACCATGTAGCCGCCAACGCACTTTTTGAGCAAATATTAGACCGGAATGCATCCGTGGAAGTCAATACCCCTTCGCGATTCGGCGGACTACACTGTGCATCATTTTTCGGAATTGGTGATGTTATGAATAGTTTGTTAGCAATGAATGGCTGTGATGCCAATCAGGGGGATTGCGCTGGCATAGCCCCACTGATATGGGCCGTAAGGGGCGGGCAAGGGGACGCTGTCGAGCTGTTGCTGAGACAGGAGGCTATCAACGCGGACAAGCCGGACGACTGTGGTAACACGCCACTTTGCTGGGCTGCGAGGAATGGGCACAACTCAATGGTGAAGCAACTTTTGGACAGGGCAGAGGTCAACCCAGACCATGAAGGCATTGAAGGTTTTACACCCCTCATGGAGGCTGCAGCTAGTGGGCACGTGTCAGTGGTGAACCAACTTTTAAGCCGGCAAGAGGTCAACCCCGACAAGCCAGACAACAAGGGAAAGACATCACTTTTGTGGGCTGCAATTTATGGGCAAGAGGGAGTAGTGAAGCAGCTCTTAGGCCGGCAAGACGTTAATCCCGACAAGGGAGACAACGAGGGCAATACGCCACTGTCGTGGGCTGCGATGAAAGGGCACGAGCCAGTAGTGAAGGAGCTCTTAGACCGGCAAGACGTCGACCCCGACAGGCTCGACAATCAGGGCAAGACACCACTTTTGTGGGCTGCAATGGGGGGACATGAGTCAGTGGTGAAGCAACTCTTGGGCCGGCACAACGTCATCACTGATAGGCAAGACGATCATGGCAGGACATCTCTTTCATGGGCTGCAATTAACGGGCATGAGTCGGTGGTGAAGCAATTTTTGGACCGGCTGGATCTCAACCTGGAGAAGCGAGACCACGAGGGCAAGACACCACTTTCGTACGCTGCAATGCAAGGGCATGGGTCTGTAGTGAAGCAATTCTTGGCCCGGCAAGACGTTGAACCCAACAAGTCAGATCACTCGGGCAATACACCTCTTTCATGGGCTGCAATTAACGGGCACGAGTCGGTGGTCCAACAACTTTTGGACCGGCAAGATGTTAATCCCGACAAGCCAGACAATAATGGTCATACCCCACTCTACTATGCGTCCAGCAATGGTCATGAAGCGGTGGTGAATCTACTGCAAGCCAGGGAATCTCCAAGTGTAGTCTCGTTTGCAGTCGAACAGCTCCAGGATTCTTTGCCCTCTTCAACTCTCTAACAGCCGCTCTCTGTATATTCCCCAGCCTCCCTTTTCCCCCCTCTCCCTCTTCCTCCGGCTCATCGGGGCTACGACCCTGTCTTGATCTAGTTCCCTTTTCACAATCTCCTTCTTCTTTATGCATCTATCATTAACATATACCTGGGCTTGCAAATCCTGTGTCTTTGCAATTCAGCATCTCCCCACAATGTAGGCTATATGTATGGTTACCTGAGAACTCCCGAATATTTAGTGCGGTGACCCGATGGGGAATTCCCAGTTTCGATTACCGGTGGAACCAAGAGATGGGAAATTATTTTCATACTTCTCTTCAGGTTGTAACCTTTTGCGCAGTTTCATTGTTCTTTGTCTTGTCCAATTATTGATTCTCCCCCACGTATGATTATGTTTTTCTCATTTGTTCTACCGTACCTGTTAGATCATCAAATTTCTTCTTTTATTTTCTCCTGTAAATGATATATTGAAATTGGAATTTTATTGGTTATCTATATTTAAGTCTAATTGCCCTATAAATTACTCTTCGTATATTCCTCTATTATGATTCTTTCAGCCTGATCTTTGCAGGGTGCTCCCCACCAAGCCATCTAAATTTTCACTCATTTAGCTGGAGTTGTCAGAAAATGGGGACCCTGGCATTGTTAGAGATCGGGGTGAGCTTCCAAGGGGTGGGGGATTCCACAATTGAGTACACCGGGGTGGGGGGGGGGCATCCATCGCGAACCATCCGGGGGTCCCACAAGCCCAGCGGGCATAACCAAAAGAAGACTGGATGGACAGGGCCATGAGACGTGGTCTTGTATAGAGTAAATACCCTAGGACACTGCAGTCTTTAGCTTCCACCGCCGGGCCCAATACACTATTCCTCTATCAACATACCCATTGCACTCGACAACTATGGCTCGGGCGGGCGGCAGGGGAGATAGCATGAAGGTGGGGATTATGGTGGGGGGCACAGGGGATATTAGGAGGCAGTGGGGTATAGGAAAAGACTGTAGGTCAGTGTTGCAAAGAAGGCCTTCGATAATTGGATTAGAGGTATAGGAAGGGAGAGTCGAATCTTGGCTTCCTGCTTCTAAAAGATTTAATGGTGATTGATGGGAGGTTGTTTAACGCCTCAGTAAGCAAAAGTGGTGGGAACTTAAGTCAGAATTTCTACTTTGAACCCAGCTGTGTGGGTATTTATTGCGCAGAAGTAGGGGAAGTCAAAGTGTCCGTTCTAGTTTGTTTGCCTCTTGTGCTACGTTTTGCTCCGTTTTCATATAATTTAGTTTGTTTCCTTGCTTCCAACTGCCATCAAATATCATTTTTCACAATTTTGTCATAAGAGGTTCTATCTCACGACAGCTCAGTTCGAAAAATGGTATTTCTAGTTCAATTATTTTTCATAGAACCCCGCCGTTCTTTACAACATTGCTGTAGGGTGCATCGAGGGACTACGGGGGATGATCATAGATAGCAGGTATTAGGGGTGGCAACTGGGGATAGGGAACAAAAAATGAGGGGACTTGCACTGGAAGGCCTGGGATGGCTGATGTGGGCGGGGGAACCCAGATGAAATATGAGTGATGGATCATGATGCTGGGTAACAGACGAAGTAGATAATATTCGTGCAAGAAAGAGAAGAAGGTTAAACAGATGATTAATCATCCGAGTATTAAGAAAAGATAATTCATTCCTCCCCGAGTCTCTTACCAATTCTAGCAACCAGAGAACACACATCTTTAAGAAATAGCAATTTATAGAGGTGTTTAAAAGAGAAATTGAAGGTGTTTTGCAAAAACAGAGATCAGGCCAACTCTTCCGTTTTGTGACTATTTTACCTATACAAACGGTTGTTTGCCAATTTTGGAACCCAGGGGAAATGGTCAATGGTATTGGCTAAAGGAATAGAACCGTCACATTATTGTAGTTGGGTCGCTCGGGATTCCTTTCTTGTACCTGTACTCATTGCCCCGGCAGAAAGTTTGGCTCTCACCACTCACGGAGACCCTATTGTTTAGTAACCTGCCAGGACGTTAGGCACCCCATCTCCGAAGGTACAGCACCTAAGTTTTGAATATTTTACTAGCAGGGGGTGTTGCGCTAGCAGGGGCCAAGGCGGCAAATTGGGTATAAGGACAGCGAATTGGGTATAGTGGTTACCCAATTCACCTCCTCAATCCTGCTAGTGGAACATCTGGTAGTAAAATATTCAAAACTTAGGCGCTCTACCTTCGTAGACCCGGAGCGGCCAAATATTACTTCCTTATCACAACTGGCTTGGCATTCCTTTTTTCATGCAAATATCCATCAGGATGCCAATCTCATTGCCGGTGTGGTCGGTCTATGTTGTGCAGATAGAGAGCCTCCCCACACCGGAGCTGACTAGAATATAAGCAGGATTAAGCGCAATTTAGCTCCCAGGCCATTCACCGCACTCCTTTCACCAAACTCCCATTTTGAACTTCCAATAATCCTGGACACCCATCCTTCCCAGGATGGAGGAATGTTGTAGCCGACGATTGATGATTGAACAGGTTGCAGGGGACTTTATGAACTTTTGGGGACGGCCTTCCTTGTAAACGAGGAATGAATGTAACGTGTTCGACGCCATACTCGAGTAGCGAGCCTCCGGCATAACGAGCCACTGGCAAGTTTAGGCAATGTGATTGGCTGAACCTCAGTCCGGATTTAAATAGTGGCTAGTATTTTGGTGGGTGGCTCTCTATGTGGAATACGGGTATTTCCGAGCCACGGTCTTGGCTTAGAAAAGGGAGAATACATAACTGCCGAGCGTCGCTAGCTGCTCGTACACAACTCTGCTGGAATGGGAGAAGGTCCCGGAAACTTAAGGGGGGTTGACGGTTGGTTGGTGTGTGGAGGCGCGCAGGCAAGGACGGCTGTTTACCTGCGAATTTGCGATCTCACATCCGATGTAGTGTCACGTTCTGATAATCTGGTGCTACCGATAGGGGTCGCACGGAAGTACTCGTACAGTAGACTGAGAGTATTCACGTGGAACTTAGGCGGTCTGTAGGAAAAATAGCGGAATGAAATGTAACTTTCTCCTTAAACTTCGCTCATTTGCTTGCTCACAGTTATCCATAACTAAATTAAAGGTAAAGACAGGCGTGGACGAACCGGTAATGCACAAATACTATGTCTAGATTGATCCATGGATCGCTTATGGCTATTCCTTATTCATCCGTAGACCCCCTGATGACGGGCAAGTCATGTCTGTTTAATTGATTATTGAACAACCTCCGATATCCGAACGATCTGCAGATCCGCCGGGCGATCGTTCAATCTCCCGCAACAAAGCTAAGCACATCCATCAAATAGTTTTGACCCTCTGGCAACTCAAATGTAGGACGGTAGAACATTGGGTAAACACTTTTGCGCCGTACTCGGGGGTGCACGAAAGTAATTTACCTTTTGTGGGGCAGTTTTTCACAAAGTGATAGGACTCGTCTGGCATGGCCCACACCCAACAAACCTTGTCACTTTGTGCCAAAAGGCGCCACAAAATGTAAATCACTTGCATACACCCCCGAGTACATGGGAAAACGATGTCGGTTGGGACTACGCCGTCAAATTTTATCACCAAAATTCTAAAATTCGAGGGTTAAGTAATTGGGCCTTACCGGTACTAGTAGTTCCAACAAATGAGGGAGACTCTCCAGATATATCACCGAATTGCTTTGACCAAGTCTCTTGGGTGTAGCAACAACCGAATGACGGAGAAATATTCTATCACTCCCGCGATACCGGTATTAGCCTGGCAGCCTGGCAGCCTCGGTTAAAGCCTTCAGTCATAGGTCTAAACACAGATAGTGCTGGGACTGATGTGTTAAATTTCGGGAGAAAATTCGTGATGTTTGGCTGCATTTAGGACTAACCGATTGCTTCGATAATTGAAACAATATAAGGGAGTATTTGGATTATTCACGGTCTATCTTTAGGGGAGAGTAATGAGGCTGGCGAGGCTCAAAGTTGTGTGCTTTTTCCGGAGCCTTGTCGACAGTGGCACGGCACGCAAGTAACCCAAAAACACGAGCGCAAGAGCTTTGCTTTCACAAAGTAATTGTCCATTGACTTGGTTGCAACGGGGGTGGTTGCGGGCGAGAGCGATGAACCCTGTCCACTAGTCCCAAGGCCTTCAGTACAAAATTCTCTCCACTATTTCGAGTAGCAAAAAGCAAAGGATGTCTCGAGCTTTTACCGATAACATCAATTCTTTCAATGTGTCAACTAACATTATCCTTACCGCGACCGATGACGAGCCCAAAATTCTGGCATGGTTGTCACCTCTAGAGCCCCAGGTGCGACATCAGGATATATGCGAACATCGTGTGGATAGTGTAGGGGACTGGCTACTGGAAACGAAAGAATTCAGGGGCTGGTATAAGGGTAGTGGGAATGAGGGACCCGATCATGCGGCGCTGTTCTGCTATGGCGAGCCAGGGGTGGGAAAGAGCTACATCTGGTACGGGAGGCCATGAGGTAGGAACGGGACATGATTGCTAACAATTTACGGTGATAGCTCTGTGGTTGTAGATTATTTATGCGACCAAGTCACAGAACAGGATATGGCGGTGGCTTGCTTTTACTATGACTTCGCTTCCCGGGAGGCCCAGTCTCCGATAAATATGCTGGGCTCTCTGCTTAAACAGCTTCTGAATGGGTTAGGAGCGATTCCAGAGGAAATCGTGAAAAGATTTCGGGGCCAGAAGAAGGCAATTGGCGGGCGGCGGCTGCAACTCCACGATATTGTTAAAATGTGTGCAGTTGTCACATCCTTACAACCCACATTCATCTGCGTTGATGCCCTCGATGAGTGTGTTCCCAGACATCAGCTAGAGGTTCTTGGGGCACTGGGACAAATTCTGCAGGGGTCGAAAAATGCACGAATTTTCATGACCGGGAGGTCACACATCTGGGGGGTGGTTGAGAGGGGGCTAGGTGGGACAACAACAAGTATATCAATAGAGGCAAGGGAGGGCGATATTGTCAAATATTTGCGGGCGATGCTGGGGAAGGACACAGCTCCCCAGGCGATGGATAGTATCTTGGAGAATGAGATTATGAAGAGCATTCCGGAAGAGATCTCAGAAACGTGCGTAGAAAAGTGAGTTCTAGGAAACTGTTGTGAGCCGTATACTGATAGATGTGGGCACAGATTCCTAATGGCTTCGCTGAAAATCGAATCAATTCTGAGAGAAACAACAATCCATCGGAGGCGGACTAGGTTGAAAGCGATGGGAGATGGGTTAGGGTTGGGAGAGGCATACGACACAACTCTGGGACGGATAAGGGCTCAAGAAGGGGAGAAAGCAAAACTTGCGATGACAACACTGATGTGGGTATGCCATTCGGAAAGGCCATTACAAATAGACGAACTATGTCATGCGCTTGGTGTGGAGATTGGGTCTACAGATTTCAACAGCGACAATGTCCCGGCGATTGAGATAGTGCTCGCCTGCTGTCAGGGGCTTGTCACTGTAGATAGGGAAGCCTCGATAGCGCGGTTGACCCACCACACCCTCGGCGAGTACCTCACTACTCAGCGCAACCTTTTCCCTCGTGCTCAGTTAGAGATGGCAGAAACGTGTTTGACTTATCTGAATTCAGACCAGGCCAAGGCCCTTCCAGTAAAACCCCCACCCGACCTCTCAACCATGCCCTTCCTCAAATATTGTTCACGATATTGGGGGACCCATGCAAGGAGGGAGCTTTCAGATGGCGTCAGATTACTTGCGATGGAGCTTTTGGACCAGTATGAGAACCATGTAGCGGCCGACACACTTTTTCAGCAAATATTAGACCCGGGTGATTCCCTGGGGGTTGATTCTCCTTCGGTATTCGGTGGTCTACACTGTGCATCATTTTTTGGAATCGCAGATGTTATGACTAGTCTGTTAGGAATCCCCGGCTGTGATGCCAACCAGGGCGATTCTGCCAGCATAACTCCACTGATATGGGCCGTGAGGGGCGGGCAGGGGGCGGGGGTAGAGCTATTGCTGAAACAGGAAGCTGTCAACCCCGAAAAGCCCGATAACTATGGCAGGACACCACTTTCGTGGGCTGCAATAATAGGGCACCAGTCAGTAATGAAGCAACTCTTAGACCGGCAAGACGTCGACCCCGACAGGCCCGACAACATGGGTGGTACACCACTTTCATGGGCAGCATCGAGCGGGAACGAGTCAGTAGTGAAGCAGCTTTTGGACCGGCAAGGCGTCGACCCCGGCAGGCCTGACAACGAGGACCGTACACCACTTTCGTGGGCTGCGAGGAGTGGGTACAACAGAATCGTGCAGCAACTTTTAAACCAGAAAGAGGTCGACCCTGGCCACACAAACAACAAGGGGTTCACACCCCTCATTGAGGCTGCATATGGTGGGCACGAGTCAGTGGTGAAGCAACTCTTAGACCGGCTAGACGTCAACCCTGACAAACCAGACAACGAGGGCAGGACACCACTTTTGTGGGCTGCAATGTCAGGGCACGAGTCAGTGGTGAAGCAACTCTTAGACAGGCAAGATGTCAACCCCGATAAACCAGACAACGAGGGCAGGACACCACTTTCGTGGGCTGCAATGCAAGGGCACGAGTCAGTAGTGAAGCAACTCTTAGACCGGCAGGGGGTCAACCCCGATAAACCTGACAACGAGGGCAGGACACCACTTTTGTGGGCTGCAACACAAGGGCACGAGCCAGTAGTGAAGCAACTCTTAGACCGGCCAGACGTCAACCCCGGCAAGGTAGACAATAATGGTCACACCCCACTCTACTGTGCGTCCAGCAAAGGCCACGCCGCGGTGGTGAATCTACTCCAAGCCAGGGAACCTCCAAATCTAGCCCCGTTTACGGTCGAACAGATCCGTGCTTCTTTGCCCCCCCCAACTCTTTAACCGTAGCTCCCTGCACCTTCCCCAGACTCCTTTTATCCCCTTCTCCACCTGTTCCGCAGAGTCATGGAGTGCTACGACCCTGCCTTGATTTATTTCCCTTGACGTAATTTCATTTTTCCTTATGCATTTATCATTAACTTATACATGGGCTTGTAAACCCTGTATCCTTGCAATTCAGCATCTCCCCACAATGTATTAAGGGCTATATTTATAATTATCTGGGACCCCCACATATTTAATGCGGCGACTCGATGGAAAGTTTCCTGTTTCAATTCTAGATATAACTAAGAGATGAGAAAGTATTTTCCTACTTTACTTCGAAGTTGCAACCTTTCGAGGAGCTTCATTGATCTTGTCTCGACATCCAATCACTAATCCCCCCCGTGTGATCTCGTTTTTCTCATTTGTTCAATCGTACCTTTTAGATCATCAAATTTCTTCCTTTATTTTCTCCTGTAAATGATATCTTGATATTGGAATTTTATTGGTTCTGTATATTTAGGTCTGATTTCCCTATAAATTGCTCTTCGCCTATTCCTCTATTACGATCCTTGCAGCATGGTCTTTGCAGGGCATTCCCTACCAAACCATCAAAAACCTTTACTGATTTAGCGGAAGCAGTCAGGAAATGGGGACCCCTGGCATTGTTAGACATTCAGATGAGCTTCCAAGGGGTGGAGGATTCCACAATTGAGGACAGTAGGGTGGTGGGGGGCATCTATCACGAACCCTCCCGGGGCCCCACAGGCCCAGCGGGCAGAATCCAAAGAAAACTGGATGGGAAATAACCCCGAGACATGGTCTAGTGTTGGATAAATGCCCTAGGAGACTGCAGTCTTTAGCTACCCCGCCTGGTCCAATACACTATTCCTCTATCATCATACCCATATGCACTAGACAGCTATCCCCCTGGCCGGCGGTAGGGGAGATAGTATGAAGGAGGGGATTGTGGTGGGGGGCATAGTGGGTATCAGAAGACAGTAAGGTATCATATAGGAAAAGACTGTAGGGCAGTGTTGCAAAAAAGGCCTTCGATAATTGAATTAGGGGCATAGGAAGGGGGAGTCGAATCGGGGCTTCCTGCTTCTAATGGATTTAATAGTGATTGATGGGGGGGTTGTTTAACGCCTCAGTAAGCAAAAATAGTGGGAACTTAAGTGAGAATTTCTACTTGAACCCAGCTGTGTGAGTATTCATTGCGCAGAAGTGGGTGAAGTCTAGTGTCTGTGCTAGTTTATTTGCCTCTTGTGCTACGTTTTGCTCTATTTTGATATAATTTAATTTGTTTTTTTGCTTCCAACTACCATCAAATATCATGTTTCACTATTTTGTCATAACAGGTTCTATCTTATGACAGCTCAGTTCGAAAAATGGTATTTCCGGTTGTTCAATCATTTTTCATCAAACCCCGCCATTCGCTACAATATTGCTGTAGGATGTATTGAGGGGCTGCGGGGGGGCAGTCATAGATAGCAGGTATTATGGGTGGCAACTGGGGACAGGGAATAAAAAATGAGGGGGCTTGCACTGGGCGGCCTGAGATGGCTGATGAGGGCGGGGGAACCCATATGAAATATGAGTGATGGACCATGATGCTGGGTAACAGACCAAGTAGATAATATTCGTGCAAGAAAGAGAAGAAGGTTAAATAGATCATTAATCATTCGAGTATTAAGAAAAGATAATTCATTCCTCCCCGACCTTCAATTTGTCTTTTAAACACGTCTATAAATAGCTGTTTCTTAAAAGATGTGTGTTCCCCGGTTGCTAGAATTGGTAAGAGACTGTTTTGCAAAAACAGATCAGCTCTTCCGTTTTGTGACTATTTTACCTATACAAACGGTTGTTTGCCAATTCCGGTACCGAGAAGAAATAGTCAATAGTATTAGCCAAAGGAACAGAACTGTCACATTATTGCAGTCCGGTCACTCGGGATTTGTTTTCTTGTACCTGTACTGATTGCCCCGGCAGAAAGTTTGGCTCTCACCACTTACAGAGACCCCATAGTTTAGTAATCTGGCAGGACGCTAGGTACCACATCTAGACCCGGAGCGGCCAAATATTACTTCCTTATCACAACCGGCTTGACATTCCTTTTTTCATTCAAATGTCCATCAGGATGCCAATCTCATTGCCGGTGTGGTGAGTCTATGTTGGGCAGATAGAGAGCCTCCCACACTGGAGCTGACTAGGATATGAGCGGGGTTAAGAGCAATTTAGCGCCAAGGACTTTCGCAACACTCTCTTCACCAAACTCCCATTTTGAACTTCCAATAATCTTGGACACCGTGCTGGAGGAAGCATAGCCGACGATTGATGATCGAACGTTGGGGAGGATTTTACGAGCTTTGGGGACGGCCTCTCCTGTAAGCGAGGAATGATTGGAACGTATTCTACACCATACAGAACCCCCGGTATCTCCTTGACTGGTGCTCGAGTGGAAAATGTTGTGCCAACCCCCCTGTCATGTCTCAGGCAGGGATTACTCAAGAGCTCTCAGTATTTTTCAGTGATAATCTGCGTAGACTTGATCACATTGCTAATATTAGCTATGGTGGTTAATAAGCAACCTTTGTTGGTTACCACAAATTCGCAGATGTGTACTCAGCTCGCCGGAATTAGTCATAGGTCACGTGATCTGTGAAGAAGTACCGGTACATTGCCTGGAGGATGAGAACGGGTGCTTGAGGTTGGGAATCTCAGCTCCTCTGACTGAAATTGGAGTATCCATTGTGAAAATGAACAACAGATCTGAAGCGCTTGAAACCTGGGTTCTTGAATGCAGCTCCGATGTTGATGATAGTTGCATCGCACCGAGCTTCATGCTTAGTGACTTCACTACACTTCACGTGACCAATGACTAATTCCGGCGAGCTGAGTAGACCTCAGGCCATGGTGATATTTCCTCTGTGATCATGCCTACGCATATCATTACTCAAAAATACTGAGAGCTTCTTAGTCAGCTCTGCCTGAGACATGACAGGGGGTCGGCACAACATTTTCCACTCGAGCACCAGTCAAGGAGATACCGTAAGAACTGGAATAATTGAACCTCACGCTAGGACGTTGGAGTTGCCTTTGCTGGTAAGGTCTGGCTCTTTTTTCTTTTTCTTCTGTCTTAAGGACGGCCTGAGGGAGTCAATTTTCGCTGTGCGCTCGACCCCCTATCCAAGAGAGGGAATTTCAGACGTCTTCGCGCGAGGTTCAATTATTCCAGTTCTTACGGTAGCGAGCCACTCGCAAGTTTAAGCAATGTAATTGGCTGAACCTCAGTCGGGATTTAAATAGTGGCTACTTGTAGTATTTTGGTGGGTGGCTCGCTATGTGGAATACGGGTATTTCCAAGCCACGCTCTTGGCTTAGGAGGGAGAATACATAACTGCTGAGCGTCGTGAGCAACTCCTCCTGAACTCTGCTGGAATGGAAGAAGGTCCCGAAAACTTAAGTGGGGGGTTGACCGTTGGTTGGTGTGTGGAGGCGCGCAGACAAGGACGGCTGTTTACCCCCGAATTTGCGAGCTCACATCTGAGGCAACGTCGCGTTTTGGTGATCTGGTGCTACCAATAGGGGTCGCACGGAAATACTCGAGTACAGTACTGGTAGACTGAGAAGTATTCACGTGGAACTTAGGCGCTATGTAGGAATGATACCGGGATGAAATGTAACTTTCTCCTGACACTTCGCTCATTCCCTGCTCACAGTTATCCATAACTAAATTAATGGTAAATACAGGGGTGGACGAACCGGTAATGCACAAATACCATGTCCAGATCGATCCATGGATCACTTATGGCTATTCCCTATTCATTCGTAGACCCCCCTGATAACGGGCAAGACATGTCGGTTCCATTGAGCGATCCTTTAAATTTGTGCAACAACGCCAAGCACATGCAGCGAAAGGTTTTGAAGTCTAGCCACGGGAATCTAGGGTGATATAACATTGGGTAAACACTTTTGCGCCGGAAAAGTATATCCGAAAGTGATGTCGCTTGAGACTACGCTGTCAAGTTTTATCACCAAAATTCTAGCACGAGAAGGTTAAGTAACTGGGCCCTAGTTCCAACAAATGAGGGTGACTCTCCAGATATATCACGGAATCGCTTTGACGAGGTCTCCTGGGTGTAGCAACAACGGAATGAGGGAGAAAGACTCTATCGTATCCCGTCCGTGATTAGCTTCGCCGGTTCGGTTAAGGCTTGGCTTCATAGGTCTAATCACAGATAGGTTAGTGCTGGGACTGGGCTGTTAAGTTTGGGAAGAGAGAAAATTCGTGATGATTGGATGGATTTAGGACTGATGGATTGCTCCGGTAATTGAAACAATACAAGGAAATGTTTAGAATATTCACTCTCTATCTTTAGGAGAGAGTAAAGAGGGCGGCGAAGGGCAAAGCTGTGTGCTTTTTCGGGAGCCTTGTCTACAGTTGCACCCAAGTATGATAACGTAAAAACCCGAGCTCAAAAGCTTTGATTTCACAAAGTCATTGTCCATTGACTTGGTTGCAATGGGATGGTTGCGGGGCGGAGCGATGAACCCCCGCATTTTCTAAACTTACCCAAACTTTGTCAACCAACCCAAAGGCCTTCGGTACAAAATTATCTACACTTTTTCGAGTAGCAATAAGCGAAGGATGTCTCGAGCTTTTACCGATAACACTAATTCTATCATCGTATCGAATAGTTACAATAATATCACTACATTTATTGCCGATGATGAGCCCAAAATCCTGGCCTGGCTCTCCCCTTTAGAGCCCCAGGTGCGACATCACGACATTTGCGAGCAACGGGTGGAGAGTGTAGGGAACTGGCTATTAGAGACGCAAGAGTTCAAGAGTTGGTATAATGGTGGTGAGAATGGTGGATCTGACCGGGCGGCTTTGTTCTGCTATGGCGAGCCAGGGGTCGGAAAGAGCTACATCTGGTACGGGAGGCCATCAGCCAGGACTGAGGGACATGATTGCTGACAGATCACGATGGTAGTTCTGTGGTTGTGGATTATTTATGCGATCGGGTCATAGAACAGGATATGGCAGTGGCTTGCTTCTACTATGACTTCGCTTCCCGGGAGGCCCAGTCTCCGACAAATATGCTGGGCTCTCTGCTCAAACAACTTCTTAGTGGATTAGGAGCGATTCCAGAGGAAATTGTGAAGAAATTTCGGGGCCAGAAGAAGGCGATTGGCGGACGGAGGCTACAACTGCCTGATATTGTGAAAATGTGCGCAACTGTCATATCCTTACAACGCACATTCATTTGTGTTGATGCCCTCGACGAATGCATTCCCAAACATCAGCTAGAGGTTCTTGGGGCACTGGGACAAATTCTGGAGGGGTCGAAAAATACACGAATTTTCATGACAGGAAGGTCGCATATCCGGGGGGTGGTTGAGAGGGAACTAGGTGGGAGAACAACAAGCGTATCAATAGAGCCAAGGGAGGACGATATAGTCAAATATCTGCTGGCGAGGCTTGAGAAGGACACAGCTCCCCAGGCGATGGATCGTTCCTTAGAGAATGAGATTATGAAGAACATTCCAGAAGAGACCTCCGAAACGTGCGTTCCAAAGTGGGTTCAAGGAAACTTTTCTGAGTAGTATACTGATAGATGTGGATACAGGTTCCTAATGGCCTCGCTCAAGATCGACACAATTTTGAGAGAAACCACAATCCACAAGAGGCGAAATAGGTTGAATACGATGGGCGATGGGTTAAAGTTGGGAGATGCATACGAGGCAACTCTGGGACGGATAAGGGCTCAAGAAGGGGAGAAAGCAAAACTTGCTATGACAACACTGATGTGGGTATGCCATTCAGAAAGGCCATTAAAGGTGGATGAACTATGTCATGCGCTTTCTGTGGAGATTGGGTCTACACACTTCAATAGCGACAATGTCCCGGCAATAGAGATAGTGCTCGCCTGCTGTCAGGGACTTGTCACGGTAGATAGGGAAGCCTCAACGGCCCGGTTGACCCACCACACCCTCGGCGAGTACCTCACTACCCATCACAACCATTTCCCTCGAGCCCAGTCTCAGATGGCGGAAACGTGTTTGACTTATCTGAATTCAGACCAGGCCAAAGCCCTTCCGGCGAAACCCGAACCTCATCTATCAACTATGCTCTTCCTCAAATATTGTTCGCGCTATTGGGGGACCCATGCAAAGAGGGAACTTTCAGATGGCTTGATATCACTGGCCATGGAGCTCTTGAATCAGTACGAGAACCATTTAGCCGCCAACTCACTTTTTGAGCAAATATTAGATCCGCAAGATTCCGTAGGGGTTGATTCTCCTTCATTGTTCAGTGGTCTACACTGTGCATCATTTTTCGGAATTGTAGATGTTATGACTAGTCTGTTAGGAATACAGGGCTTTGATGCCAACCAGGGAGATTCTGCTGGCATAACTCCACTGACATGGGCCGCGAGGGGCGGGCATGGGGAGGCTGTGGAGCTATTGCTGAGACAGGGAGCTATTAACCCCGAGAAGTCTGATAACTGCGGTAACACACCCCTTTCGTGGGCTGCAATTGAAGGGCACGTGTTAGTGGTGAAGCAACTCTTAGACCGGCCAGATGTCGACCCCGACAAGCGAGACAACGATGGCAGGACACCACTTTTGTGGGCTGCAATGAAAGGGCACGAGTCAGTGGTGAAGCAACTCTTAGACCGGCACGATGTCAACCCCGATAAACCAGACAACGAGGGCAGGACACCCCTCATCAAGTCCGCATATGGTGGGCACGACTTAGTGGTAAAACAGCTGTTAGACCGGCACGATGTCAACCCCGATAAACCAGACAACGAGGGCAGGACACCCCTCATCGACGCCGCATATGGTGGGCACGACTTAGTGGTAAAACAGCTGTTAGACCGCCAAGACGTCAACCCCGATAAACCAGACAACGAGGGCAGGACACCACTTTTATGGGCTGCAACGAGAGGGCACGGGTCAGTGGTGAAGCAACTTTTAGACCGGCAAGACATCGACCCCGATAAACCAGACAACGAGGGCAGGACACCCCTCATCGACGCCGCATATGGTGGGCACGACTTAGTGGTAAAACAGCTGTTAGACCGCCAAGACGTCAACCCCGATAAACCAGACAACGAGGGCAGGACACCCCTCATGGGCGCCGCATATGGTGGGCACGACTTAGTGGTAAAACAGCTGTTAGACCGCCAAGACGTCAACCCCGATAAACCAGACAACGAGGGCAGGACACCCCTCATCAAGTCCGCATATGGTGGGCACGACTTAGT
>Ga0307509_10004644_pt1 | contig 19624 bp, 25 predicted proteins | sample 10_EM_MG_FD_202245 | JGI IMG/M metagenome (GOLD analysis project Ga0307509, IMG submission 202245) | Populus trichocarpa ectomycorrhiza microbial communities from riparian zone in the Pacific Northwest, United States - 10_EM | ecosystem: Host-associated > Plants > Roots > Unclassified | place...
ATTAATGCGATAGGGATGTACCTTATACCGGCGTGAAGCTGGCGTCGAGCCCAGGAACCTCCTGGTGTCAGATTCAGGATCGGCTGTGTAGTTGTAGAGGAGTATTATGCAGGATGCCTGGGAATATGGATGTTAAGGATGATAATGAGAGAAGAGAATATTGAGGTTGATGATGAGAGAACAGTGTGTCGCGTCGCGTGTGAGGCTAAGTGCCGAGAAACTATGATGAACTATGCCAAGAAATACTTAGGGGTACCCCTGAAGCGAGCATCTCTCAGTGGTAAATCATGATGAGCAATGGTGTTGATGGACGAGTCTGGATGCACCGGAGGCAGAGTTGCTTTGACTAATGTGTCAGGACAGAATGTGGACTATTGGTTTGGCTCCAGATGCATGGAATTTGAGCGGGCGTTGCGAAGGCAACTCAGGACGCACAGGACGCAGGGGACGCAGAGGACGCAACTCAGGACGCACAGGACGCAGGGGACGCAAGTCAGGACGCACAGGACGCAGGGGACGCAGAGGACGCAACTCACGACGCACAGGACGCAGGGGACGCAGATTCAACGTCGCGTGCGTCAGGACGCAACGGCGCCGTATCTGACGCAGGGTAATTTTTTGCTGATGTATGTCCAGTGTGCCAATTTTGAATGGCCTGTTCTCTCCGGTGATCACTACATCGATGGTGGTTCCTTTCCCCCTTTGACGGTATGGTGGAAGCGTGACCATGCGAGGGTTGCGTATCTCTAAATCTCTCTCTTCCATCCACTCCTTGAATTTCTGTCCGTAATGGTTTTTGCCCTCGGACCAGTTCCTGTGTTTGGCATTCAGGTCTCCAATTATAATATTGTCTGATCCCCTGTGCCACTCGTTGTCTGGATCCCAGCTCTCCTTGCTAGGTCTCTGATACCCGAAGGTAATTTCGGTGCCTGCTGTCCATAACGAAATAAATTGCGTAGATATCCGGCCTACCGCAAACATATTAACAAATTCGTCCTTGACGTAAACGGCGCAACCCCATCTTTCCGCCTTTGTGTTGGCATAACATGTGAAACCCTTAAGATTCATCCAATCTCCGTTCTCAAGGGGGCATTCCGCCAGGGAAATAATCTTTGGTTTAAGCTTCAGGGAGGACTTAAGTAACTCGGTGACCACATTCATCGACCCGCCGACGTTGTGGAAAATAATATCAATGGTCGCCATAATTAGTCATGGGGGGGGGTGTGGGCCCTTTCGGGTGCTTTGCCCTTTTCGGCTGTAGTGGGGGATCTGGCCCTGATTCTAGTTGGGCAATGACGGTCTCCTGCGAAATGGGAGGTTTCCTCGCAGTTGGGGCATCTTCTGATTGTGTGGGAGCACGACTTTCCTTTTCCGACGGTGCAGTAGAGTTCCTGACAGTGATGGTCCTTGGTGTGGTGTTGTTCCCGGCAAAGTTTGCAGACCGAGGGGGACCTGCAGCTAACCGCGTGGTGGCCGAATTGGAGGCACCTCTCGCAGTGGGTGGAGGAGTCCTTTCTGACGTATTTTCTAAAGGAGCATTTTGTGCCGTAGAGGGCTAGGAAAGGGTGGGGTTTGTTGCATTCTTTGGAAACCCATTCGTTTGCTTCGACGGCCACGATTATTGATGACTTGACTTTGTCTTCAATCCGGAGGGTGGAGACGGACTTTATCCATTTTGGCCTGTCGGCCAGCCTGATGTGGGGGTTGAAGGCTGACAGCTCGTTCTCCAGCTCGGTCCACTTTTCGGAGTTGATCTCCCAATCCTCTGGCTTCCAGTCGTCGTCCCCTAGTGGCACGCTGTTGACTACTAGGTTCAGGGTGGGGATATCAAGGGCAAGGTTGAAGCCGTAGATGCCTATGTCATTCAGGGATTTTGTGATGGCGGCAGCGAACCTAAGGGCGGGCTCGGCCGACACGTCGTGGATTGTGGTGAGTACCAGGTCGTCGTTCCTGCTGTACTCCGCGCATGCGAACTTGGTTTCACAGACGCTGTTGATTGCGTCCCTGATGCGTGTTGGGGGAATGTTTGCCGCTCCCACACGGCGTCCCTTTTTGACCGAGCGTATTAGGAGACGTCTTTGTCTTGCGTGGGGGGTGGATGGTGCCGAGGGGGCTTGGGCCGTCGCGATGCCTGGAGCAGGCCCCTGTTTTCTTTTCCTGGTTGGCACCAGTTTGAACCCCGTGGTGTCCACCCCAGCTGCGGTGATGGCCGCCCAGGTTTGTTTTGTTGCCTGAGCGGTTGAGGTTTGGTTGGAGGGCAGATGGGCAGGTGGGGCGGTGGGGCTTCGGACTGAAGCGAGGTTGGCTTTTGGGGCAGGGGAAGGCGGGTTCGGGTTGGGGTTAGGTCGGGGGTATGACTGGCGGGGGATGGGGGGGGGCCAGGTCCTTGTGTTCTGACACGTATGGCTGCCAGGATTCTTTCCTCCATCTCTTTCATCTTTGTTTCCATGCCGTCCTCGAGGACCGCCATGAGGTTGATGAGGTCCTTCACAACGATGGGTCTGTCAAGGTCTTCCTGCGAAAGGCCCGAGTTTTCCGGGGTTGCCCCTTCATTTTCCAGGAGCTGGCCCAGGTTGATGGGGGGGGGGGTTTCAGACACCGTAGCGTTACCCGAGCCCGTACCAGGGATGGTGTTATGGTGAGCGGAGTGGGTTGGTGCAAAGGCGGCCAGCGGCGAGGAGAAGCGAACGGACCTCGTGGCCTGTTTCTTGTTTTGGGTTGTCCTTGAGGAGGACCAGGCCGATGGGTGTTTGGTGCTGGAGGAGGAAGGAGCAGAGGGTGGTGGGAGGCTAGGGTTGCTGAAGGAGGATGATGGGTCCGTAGCATGCTGGCTGTCTCCCATGCCTGTCCCTTCGGTGTTTTTCCCATTTCCCATGTCCATAGGGAGTTCGGGGATGGACGACTCAGGGACGTAGGGGATTAAAGCAGAGGAGCTTGACTTTGGGGAGGCTGGGACGGGGGGTGAGGAGGTAAGGTCGAGGGGTTGGGAGTCCGGAACCTGGGTGTTGGAGCGTGGAGTGGGTTCATAGGAGGAGGCCATGGCGGCTAGTTGGGCGAGGGCCTACGCGTCGATAGCGTTGACAGAGTCGTCGCCGAAGACTTTTGCCAGGGCAGTCTGGAAGCCCATAGGTCTGGGAGTGGGTGTCTGGAGGGGTGGGTTGTGAGGGCCTGGGTTTCCGATGTTCACACAGCACTGTTCCTTGCAGCCCAACTCGAGGCGGATTTGTGGGAAGGTGGTGCCGGGCATGACCATCCGCTTGAGGACGTCGATGTTTGTGTTGGGGCAGGCTGGGGCCTGGAGGATGCTGGTGTTGGCGGGGAGGGTGGATCCCAAGGTAAGGCCAAAGCCTGATTTCTGGCCCAAAAGGGGAGAAAATCTGCTGGGACTGTGGGGAGGAGAAGAAAGGAGGTTCTCAGGGCGTTGTAAAATGCGTTTGATGGGAGAAATTGACATGGTGGGGGAGGAACAGGTCAGTTACTTGGTTTGCAATCTGTTTCCCTGATGTTTTGAAGCCTTAGGAAAAGCGAGCCTGATTGGCTGCTCCACCCAAGGGAGGAAAGTGGTGAGAAAAACCCGGAGTGATAAAAAACAGGAAAATCCTGGATATACCGGAGGGAAATGGTGTGTTGTCAGACGAAATGTGAGATGTGATCAGTTGCAGCGCTAAATCTCTGTGAGTGAAAAAATTTTCGCTCGGGTATACCGGAGGATTTTGAAAAAGTAGGTAAAAGGGATAGCGAGGTGCGACTGTACTGCAAAAACTCGGCCCTTTTTCTGTGCTCTCGATTGTACTCGTACAGTATACGATCGCAATGAGATCACGTGCTTAGCCAACTGCCTAACCGCTGTCCCCCACAACACTCGATTTTGCCATAACAACCTTTTTGCACTGCTGCTTTGCTACGAAAAGCCTGTGAAGTCTAGGGACGCGGGGGGGAGGAAACTTGTATTTTTTGTAGATCTTAAAAAATAGTTATTATTATCGTAGTTGTAGTTGTAGTCACAACTCTGATTATCATGATGGTTGAATTTTGCCTTGCCTCCCGGTTACAATCGTCGGTTAGGGGCAATCTTGCGGCGAGCACAAAGTATCGTTCATCACGTGACGTAGAGGGGTATTTGGTGAGAGGCAAGGGAGGAAACTACCTGTAAGCGAAGCGCAATCACACTCCCACCCCAAATAATCTTTATTTTTTTTCGTTAAATCCTATCTTAATTCGCTCGTAAAGTACTCGCACAGGAACATCCCAGCCAGCACCCTAAAGTATGGCGGAGGGGGGCCCAGAGAACTTCAAACCAACACCCTACAAAACCAAAAGAACACAGCACCACTCTCAAATCATCACTCGTAACTAATCCTAGTCCATGAATACCTTCCAATAACTGGGCATAGTTATTAGAAGGTAGAATTGATCAGTAGAAACTTTCGCAAGCCATTCCCCATCAACCGTGTGGTTCCTCTCGTTCGGATAGCAATCACGCCCACTTCAGGTCGACGGCAGTTTACTCGAGTACTGCCGCCGGCAATGCGGAGCCCTTGCGCAGGAGTCCCTAAATTAAGCGAAGACGCAGGCGTTGCGCTACAAGTAATAGCGTATGGGAAAGTGCCCCCCCCCCCGCGCCATCAGGGTAAGCTGGTGCGACAGGAGAGCTAACCCGGGAGAGGGACCCACTGCTGGCAGAATTCAACCTACTCAATCTTCGCACTCGGGAACCTCGCTGCGCTCCAAACCCCGATCTGCGAAAGCGTCGAATTTGTCATTGCACACTTCTCTTTTGTGTAGTGTTTTTCTCTAGGGAAGGAAGCCGGCTCATAGTTTGCGCACTCTTATTTAATCACAGCTAGCCTGTATTGCTGAAACTCCATATTCTGTTACTGTAGCAGACATTGTTGTCAGCAAATTTGGTCGGCTGTGTTTGTGTAAAGTAGTGAGCTCGAGTACGCCATCATGGTTTGTCAGAAATTTTGTTTTTGCATAGAAATGGTGGAGCGATGGTAAGGTTAATGAGACTTTGACAAAGCCTTCCTGGGGGGAAGAACTGGAGGCTGGGGTGAAGCGGAATGATCGATATCTTCTTTGGTGTCAGCTACCCTTTTTCTTCCGAAGAATAGTGCAAGAATAGAGAAATTTCAACCAGATCTGCTGGAGTTGCAATATGTCCTGAGTATTTAGCGAGTGGTCGACTGTGTGAATACAAAATAGCTACGTTTCCCGTCAAGTTTAGAACAAGGGCTAATTTAGGTGTCTGTAGAGCTCTGCTACCGACTAATCTCATAGGTATTCAATCCGGAACGCTAACCTTCAGAACATCGGACTTACCACGACAACAGGATGGGTACCGGAATTAGTTGTTTCAGTTTCGACTAGAACTTGATATTCCAGAACAGTGCGGTCTGTTCTAGGACTATGGGAATTGCCAAGTTTTTCGCAGTCAGATTAGCCAGCATTTTCTATCGTTCCTTTTTTGTGTACGGTACACGTACTTGTACTATACCGTATTAATAGTGATGATAAGATAGACGAAAGATCCGGGGCATTGCCGGCGCATTAACGTCTAATAGCATAACCTACCTAATAGGAAGTTAAAAAAAAACCATAGAAATATGTGCGAAAGTAGAAAAAAAGCAAGTTTTCTTTAATCGGTGGCAGGAGGAACGCTATCTCTTGGATCAGTCTCTGCTAGCCAATAGCTGTGCTCCCGTTCTCGTGCCAGGGTCCCTGCCCGGTTGATGTTTCGGTGAATTGCAACAACCAAACTCCGCATCATAGATTATTATAATAGGCCTTACTCTGAGATCCTCATGCACAGAGTATAGTAGTGAATGATAGAGCCACTCGAAAGAAGTGTTTGTAAGGGGAAATTTTTTTGATAGGGGGTCAAGGGGGTTCGGTTGCCCCTCCGGAGGTCTGGCTATCGTGATCTGCTATCATACCACACAATTTGTATTGCCCTGCGCTGTAAGATCCTCACAGCCCTGCCGTGACTTAGGGTTCATTCTGGTTATCCTGCATGATCAGGAGTCACCCCACGGTTCCAAAAGATTCTTTTCTGACCACTGATGCCCGCACATCTCGGTCCACAAGCGCGGCATTTTGCCATGTCTGGTGTCTTCACCGTAGGGATTGACGTCATTTTATCCTAAACCTATCTTTACCACCATTCATCCTCATTCTGGTCCCGGCGGACGGGATTGACAGTGCCTCCTTCCGGAAGCATTTTTACAACCCGTTTATTCAGGTACTTAGTGGCAAACACGAGCCGGGTCTAGCCATATGGTATTTAATAGATTGCCTGGCTGGGGTTGATGTCCTCGCCTTCCGGAAGCATCATTACGAGCTCTTCACGCCCTCGCCTAGCTGCCTATCTGAGAGTGGTACCGCTTGTGTGAAGCTGTTGACATCTTGTCACTCACTTCGTGACAAAGTTCGTAGATTGGATTTAAACACAATATTATTTCACTCTAAATATCCAATGCCGCGCTTGCGCTATCGAACTATATGTCAAACATAAGGAAAATTTTCCACTATGTATAGCGCCCCCTATTACCAAACGATACACAACACCATCCTTAGGAAATATCTATGAGCCGCACAACCACGGAGGGGCGCCAAACAGGACAGGAAACCCGATTATTCAATTCCCTGCATTCAATTAGATTAACATCCCATCCTTCATCTTCAGTACCGCAGTAACTGCCTTTGATAATCCAGGGATAATTCCTCCCACCAATCAACCATGCCCGAGTGTGGATTTTCATTGTAGCGCAATAACGATAACAATTGCTAGGTAGACATGTGCTCATTAAAGCTATCCAGAAGCCTAAACGCGAGTGTTTTGTCATTTTCCGCCATCTCCCTGGGTGTGTGGTCACTCCACCGAAAATAAGGATATTTGAGAAGCGGCATCATTGACGGGGCCGAAGGGGGGAGTTGGCGAAAGACTATGACATATCTTAAATTAAGTTATGTCGAGCAAACCTCCGCAATTTTTCCGTCTGGATTTATAGAATTGAGGATAATCACCCCGGAGGTGCTCGGGAAGGGTAAAGTGCCCAGTCTGGCTGTGGGCGAAGACGACTCTACAGTGACAAAACCTAAACAAGATGATAGGATATTATTAGCCCATGAATGTTCTTTGGGTCCAGATCCGCAAAACCTATCTCCACCACTAGTGTACGAGGGCGCTCTTCCGCCGGTAACGGCCGCTCAAAATAGAACCCCCACACCGCATCTCCATTCCGAGCACCTACCCGTTGATCCTCCGCGCCCTGAGTTAGATTAGATGTGCCGACTTCGCCCAGCCCATTGCCCCTCATCCGTTTAAGTATCTTTGTTGTCTGGCGAAAGGCGATTCGCCGGAATAGCGCCAATGTTTAGCAAGGAGCAATCTGCACATCTTTGGTAAGTATACATCGCTGAACGAGATGACGGTCAGGTTCTCGAACACACATCCGATATCCCCTCTGAACAATCCTCACAACATGTATCATACTGTTGAATCGTCACTCATCCCCTGTAGCCCATCATCAGAGACAGACAGCCTTACCGACTGACCCCACCCTGCTTCCATTCCCGAAACCGGCTCGTTTTCAAAAGCTAGCATCCGACGCCGCCAACTTAGTTCGTACTCACATCGTGATATCCGTTATCCGATTTTATTAGAGAAAGCCAGCATATAACCTGCGCAACCACGTTGGGGCCATGGAGGGTCTTGCTGTGGCTTCCTTATCAGTGGCTGTAGTTGACATTGCTGTCGCCGAATTTGATCGATCGCGTATGCGTCCTCTAGGCCATGATCTGTCCAAAGTGGTAATTGAGTATAGAAATGGTATGCGACAGCAATATGTAGGGTTAGTTGAGAGGCCGGGGGGGGGTTACAAAACTTTCCGTGGGCAAAGGTGGAGAAAAGCGGGGAGATGTGGCTGCTTTTGTGGCAACAACCCTACCATCCAATCATTTCCATGCCAAGGAAATAGCCGCAGAGCTGAGGCTCTGATGCATTGTGGGAACCAGGATCAACATCGCGGATTACTACCGGTATTAGACACGGTGCTGTGTGGTGTGACCATAGGGGAGTAGTCTCATGGCGTAGCCGCTCGGCGAAAGAGTTAGTGATAATATTGCGAAACTTGTTTAATTGCAACTGCACCAGCGAGCAGGATAGGGCAGAGGGCTCTGTGAGTGTTTCTTAAATTCCCATGTGGAATACCCGCCGAGAATCGGAATCAAGCAATGAACATCCAAGGAGACCTAGTAACTCAACAACAAGAGAGATATAACTCGAGAGCTAGTATAATAAATTATCCGCTATAACTTCAAGTTCCTCTTACCCCTAACACTGCAACCACTCTATTCAGGATAGATTTCTCAGCAACCGGCCTCACAATAAATTTGAATCCACCCCCGCGCAGCCTCTCCCCCAACCACCATATCTCGCATCATCCGGTATTCTTGGTAAAATTTCTTTTCAACGTCTTATCGGATGCCAAGTACGGAATTAAAAGAAATTCCCTCCGCTGTCGATATTCTTGGCTCTATCCGGGACATAATATGATAAGTCTGATGTGCCTGCCCACCGATCGCTTAAAAAAACAAAAAAACATTAGAATGTTAGAAGTTGGTATCCGGTGAACACTTTTAGTTCATCCCTTGTTGTCCCCTCCATATCCATAGACTTTCACATCGGAATCAACCTTCTTCAACCTAAACACTGTCCAGGGTATGCTTGGAGCACCCATCCCGGAGATTTTAAAAGCTTTGTGTAAGAAATAACCTACCCTTTGCCTAAGGCAAATTCTATCATTTATCATAGCCTAATTGGAAAAAATAGTCAGGTGCTCTACATGAGTGCGGTTCAAATATTTGGACTAAGTGGCTTTGATGTTAATATCTATGATAACTTATGTTGCAACCAAATGAATCATTAGCCTAAGGCCTAGCGCTACACCTTAATTAGTCCCCCTCTCCGCTCCAGCTTTATGTATTGGCTTCATCCTTGTTCGCGCAGAAATAGATTGGCAGAATTCGACCCCACCGCAAAGTCTCCTGCTGCAAGAAGGAGGTTTATGAGGGCGATACTCACGTGTCAATTGTTGAAAATAGTGCTGCTCCCCATACTCTCCTAATACTTCCTTTGTTGTTTAGTTAGCGTCCTGGAGCGCGTTTGTGGCTTCGGATATGAGTTGAGGAACTGGGCATATGGCTCCGGCTTCGGGCATAGTTTTGCTATCGGGTATGTGCTGACGATCCAGGCATGGGTTTGTCTCCGGAGACTCGCCTTAGCTTCGGGTATACGGTTCGGCTTCGGGCGTCTTGTTTTGACGTTCGGGAAAGTATCGCGAATGCAGGAATGCGCGATAGTTTTGGGATCGTACGGCTTTCGGGAAAGCCGTGAGAAAACGGGAAGCACTGTAAGGTCAGTTTCAAAGAGCTGGATGCCGGAGGCTGCAGTGGAGCGTTTGTTTCTTTGTTTGCCCGGGGGTTCTCACAGCGGAGGGAGAGACTCACATGGATATGACGATGTCTTTGATGTTGGTATATACTCCTGTCTCTGAGAGTTCGATAGAGAGCACCGATCATTTGAGCACTGTGGATTTTTGAGCGAGAGCCTGTGGTTGTTATTGAAAAGATTTTTCCCGCACTTTGACGATCGTCTTGGTTGTTTGGCGTTTCGTTTCACCAGTCGTCACTCGTCGTGCAATCGTATCACCGCCGTTGAAGTTTAATATCAATCGCATTCACTTTAATGAGGGAATTTCTCCCACGAATCTTTGTAGAGTATAGTGCGGGGATAGGGCAAAGCATAGTTAGAGTTTGTTACAGGGCCCCGTTTCATGGGAACGGAGCGAAAATAATAGAGATTATCTCGCTTAACCGAAGAGAAAAACGCGTGTTGTTTTCTGAGTTAAGTGAGGGATGATAACACGGGTTATTTTCGCCCCCCTCCGGCGAAACGGGGCCCCGTGACAAGCTCTAACCACAGCGCTATACTCGCCCTGATTGGCCAAGAAAAACGCCCTCTGCCGATTTTTGGAGGAAGTGAGATAAATCTCACCAACATTCGGTGGACGGCGCCTTTCTTGGCCAATACGGGCGAGTACACTGGCTCCAGAAAGCCTTTGTGAGGTTGCTACATTATCCAATTTGTATGACCGCGATTTTCGACGGGGCATCCGGTCTACACCTGATGTCGCAGTATATCGCATAAATACACCGGCTAAAGTAATCGAACTCACTATGTTACCTCATACCTTTAGGGAATCTAGCTTACCTAGCAGCCCCTCTCGCCATCAGGGTGCTATATATACCAGCGTTAACATTTGCAGGTATTATGGGGACCTCTTGTTCAGTTCAAGTTTGGGTTGTAGTTCATAAATTTAGGATGCTACAGAATGGTATCTTGGTATCTACAATGACACCTCCGATATTTCCCTACCTCTAAGACTTCTAAACCTCTAGTAATTCTAGTGTTTGCAGAGTCGCGATATTTGAGGTATGGGAAATCCCTCTGAAAATTCCAGGTCTCTTATAGTTTCCAATTCCATAAAAATTCTGCGGATCTTAATTCCAGCAATCCGAGAAAAAAATGCTGGAAAATTTAGCTTAAAGAGAAAAAAAAAAGAGACCGGATAGAGAGGAGAAACAAACAAGGAATGCCCATTTGCGTGAAAATCTCAAGGGGTTTCTAGTTGTATTTGTGGGCAGAAAAACCATGCTAGCCAGAATGAGGATCACTACCATTCAACAAGTGTACTCAAAGACTCCGGGAATCCACCATGCGAAGCCGGCTTTTATCATACTTCACGCTGGAAAATAGTCTTTAGTTATGTCTGCCATTGCCGCGCTCTCTTGTTTGAATTTATACTCTCTACCCAACTCTTTGTATATCATATCTAAGTTCTACGCAAATTTTCCCCCTCGCCAGCATGAGATATCACTCGATTTAGCTCACAATGTCTGGCAGCCTCCCTCTGCCAAGACTCCTCTCCTCTTTCCACCCCCCCTTATTCCCAACTTCGTGCTACTCCCTACCTGCTGGAATTATCGGAGGGTTCACCATAGTAGAACAAGCACTAGTTGACTAATTTAGGACGGGCTTTCGTGAGCTTACTATCTATTCCTACCATATCGCCAGTAATTGGCCGTATATGACGCTATACCACCATGATAAAACACAAGACAAATTCAAACTTAACCAAATACCAAGAATGAAGAGAATGGGACCATCTCTAACAAGAGCTCCAAATGAAGAAACAAGTGAAGAGGGGGGAAATCAAAAGCGGGTGAACTGTAGGAGCGAGGAGAAACATGAAAATAACGCAGTTGTCAATGCCTATATACATCAAAATCTTGCCTTCACAAATTCCCAGCTTGCGAGTGCCTATGGAATAGGAATATATTTAGGAACAAGGAAGGAAGGATTGGGGAAGGCAAGGAAGAAGGTAATAAGAGAGGCGGTGGTGAAACAGAGGCCGGTCGCAAAGGAGAGGATAAATTAGGTATTGTTAGGGTGGGTCCGGGTTTTCCTCCGACTGAAGCAGAGTTTTAGGGGCCCGGTGGAAAGAGGCTGAGACCACCAGGGTGGTTGGGGTGGGTGGCCGCTATGCGTGGAATTGGGAACAGAAACTTGTGGGTCCAATAACCTTGGCTGCGCATTATGGTCTGGCGATAGGAGCTGAGGTTGGCCATGAGAGCCTGTGATGTCGGGATTAAGGTCATGAGGTGTGAATGGTATCTCCTCTACAAACTGGTCATGCCGAGAGGAGGTCGGGGGGTGTTCATGGAAATCCTGACTGGACCTATCGGAACTAAGATTGTCCCGTTCTAGTAGGGTGCTTGAAACTGGATTATGTCCTTTAGGGCGGGATAACGACGGCGAGGCTTTGTTCTGGCTATCTGGCAGGACAGGGTGGAAATTGCTCTGGTCGAAAAGCATCCTGGAAACTCTGTCATGGCCGCGCCTCGCAGCGTTGGAGAGGATATTTACTACGTCTTCATGCCGCTGGACAGCCGCCCGGCTGAGTGGTGTGTTTCCAAATTTGTCTACCCGGTTAGGATTGACGTCCTCTCGTTCCAAAAGCATTTTGACTATCCCAGCACGCCCACTGGAGGCCGCCCAAAAGAGTGGCGTCCGGCCATACCTGGTGTCTACATAGTCAGGGTTGACCTCCTCTCGTTCCAAAAGCATCTTGACTATCCCAACATGTCCATTCGCGGCCGCCCATGAGAGTGGCGTCCGGCGATGCCAGCCGTCTACACGGTCGGGATTGACCTCCTCGCGTTCCAAAAGCATCTTTACTACCCCCTCATGCCCGCGCCTAGCCGCCCGAGAGAGTGGCGTCTGGAGCACTCCGGTGTCTTCATGGTCGGGATTGACCTCCTCTCGTTCCAAAAACATTTTTACCGTCCCCTCATGCCCTCCCTCCGCCGCCCAGCCCAGTGGTGTGTCGCCAAATTTGTCTGCCCGGTTAAGATTGACGTCCTCTCGTTCCAAAAGCATTTTGACTATCCCCTCATGCCCTCCTTGAGCCGCCAGCAACAGTGGCGTCCGCTCATTGTTGGTGCTTACATGGTGAAGATTGACCCCCCCCCGTTCCAAAAGCATCCTTACAACTTCCTCATGTCCTCTTCTAGCTGCCCATGCGAGAGCCGTCCTCTCATCGGAATCTGTTGCATTAACATCCCATTCCTTCATCTCTAATAGAGCGGCAACTATCTCCGTGATCCCAAGAGATGATGCTCCGTGGAGTCCGGTAAATCCGATAGGATTAGGGCCATGGAGACTATAATACGGGTATAAGCCTTCTTCGTTATAGTGCGATAGGAGTAGTTTAGTGGATATATGTTGATCAAATTTATCGAGAAGCCTCAGTGCTAGTCGTTTGATATTTTCCGTCATCCCCCGTCTTGCGTGCTCCCCCCAGTATAAAGAAGCATATTCTAGAAGGGGGATAGTTGAGGGGAGGGTCCCGAGAGTTGGCGAAAGATTCCGGACAGATCCGAAATTGAGGTATACTAAGCAAACCTCCGCAATTGTCGAATCGGGACTATAGAATAAGGTAGGATCACTTGAGAGGTGTTCCTGTAGAGTGAAGTGCACTAACCGCACTGTGGGCGAAGAGGCCTCGACTGTGAGAAGACCCAGACAGGATTCCATGAGTGTCCGTATCGCAGGAATGTTTTCCTGATCGGGTTCTGTAGATCCTATCTCCACTCCTAGGGCATGACAGAGCTCTTCGGCTCGTAAAGGCCTCTCTGAATACAACACCCACATCAGCGCCTTCAGCCCGAGCGCCGCCCTATTTCCCTTCTGTGTCTTCAGCCGCGTTAGGGTTGCCGTGTAGGCCTCGCTCAGTCCAGTGCCTCGCTCCATCTCTTTAAGTTTCTTCCTTCTTTGGCGAATCGTCATCTCTCCGAGAATAGCCTCGATGTTCAGCGAAACAAGGAGGAATCTACGCTGTTGTTAGTAAGTTCACATCGTTGATAGAGGGGAAACTCCAACGCACATATTAGACATCTTTTCCAGAATAATTGTCACAATATCCGCCCGTAAGCCATTGTCCATCGCCTCAGGCACGCCATCCCTGTCTAACCTCATCACCACATAATTCCTGATATCCTCCTGATTGGGACTGATTGGTATCGCAACTGCCTTGCTGAAATGTTTTCGAATTGCTTCCCCGACATATGGCCTCCCGGTAAGGAATATTCTCGTCCTGGGGGACTGCCGGACAATATCTCTTAGTGTTTCTAGAAGGTCGGGAAGCTCATTGGGTAGACATTCGTCTAGCGCATCGATACAGATGAACACTTTTGGTAATGAAGCAATGGCTATCCTTAACATCCGTACCAGATCCGGAAGTAGTGGCCTTCTCCCTTCATCAAACGCCTCTCGTATATGTTTCGGGATTCCCCTCCTGCCTACCAGCTGTTTCAAAATGGCTCCCATTATGTTGATCACCGTCTGATCTTGCTGAGCATTGAAGTCGCAGTACGACCATGCAACCACTATATCTTCCTCCCTTGCCTGATCGCACAAGCTGTCGATCGCCAGGGAGCTAGCATTTCTGGTCGTTAGCAATATTTGGTTCTCTTCACGCAATACAGCCACTTACCTCAGATATGTTTTCCCTACTCCCGGACCCCCGAAACAAAACAAGACCCCCTGATCGGCTGGACGAGGACCCCCCCTCCACTCCCGAAACTCGCTAGTTTCTAAAAGCCAATTCCCGACACCTGCAAATCGGCCGCTGCGCACAGTGTGATGTCTCCTATCAGGCTCTAGAGGGGAGAGCCAGCGCATAATCTTTGTATCCTCGTCAGAGTTATAGATGTTGGTGTTGAAACTATCTTTTATGTTGCCGCAGTTGGTATTGCCATCGCCGAACATGACTGTGTGTGTGCTTGTAGTCTGGGCCATAATGCTCGGTCTAAATGTCGGTTATGTGTAGAAATGGTGGAGAAATATGTAGCTTTGATGAGGGAGTTGACAAAACCTTTCTGTGGGCAAAGCGGAAGAAAAGGGGTTACTGTGTTCCAAGCTACCGTATGGCGAGTGCCCAGCATACTAGTAGTGAGCCACCCACAGAAAAAAATTAGCCACTATTGAAATTCGGACCGGGGTTCAGCCAATCACACTGCTTAAACTTGCAGATTGCTCGCTATGCGCTTGATGTGGCGTGGAATTCCAGTGCGGTGCCTTATCCAGTTTATTTTGTCTGCAACCGACTGATCATTTTCACGCCAAGGAAATATGAACACATCCCCCATGTCAGGTGACCAGGATAAAACACACATGTCGCTCGCCCCTTCGCAGGACGCGATGAGACTGAAAGGGCCAGGGCAATCCCGATTGTGGATGAGATCGCTGTGGCCTACCGTATCCACACCCAGGTGACAGAGCCTCAAGTTCCCTTATCCCTTCAATAACATTCTAACACTTACTCAGCTCTGCCAGCATTGGTCGACTAGCTTCAGGTCGCTTACAGCTTTCCCTCTTCACCACTAGATGTTCTCCCACAAATAGTTTCCGCATAAGGACTTGGCGTAGGGAGAACCTCCAGACATCTACAAGTAAATACGAGTACGGTACTCGAGTACGGTAGGCACTCCCACGGGTCTTTCCCAGATTCTTCTAGCCCAAAAGCTACAGTATTTAGCTTATTTTTTATTTTATTTTTATTTTTATTTTTTTCTTTGTTCAACCCATGTTCCTCTCCCTTGGATCTCTCGTTAGACTACTCGAGTAGACCGGATGGTAGTGTTCTCGCCTTTCATTCGTGCTTTTCCGTTTTTCGTTGGGCTGGTATTTTTCTCTTGCATTTTGTGGACTGTGGTGTCGGGTAAAGCACGGTTCAGCACAAGCGGCTGGGTTGAGGTGGATAGCGGGCTTGAAAAAGCCTTTCCTAACCGGCCGGGTGCCGCATTTATCTCCTGCTCATCCGACTAGAGTTAAGCGATCACTTTAAAGTTCCCTTCCTGGCTATCATACTCCGAATATGGTTCTGCTGTTTCACCCAATCCGGACAGGCACCCAAATGATCAATCTAGAACCCTAGCCCTAACCTATTGATTCGCTTGAGTGTAGGGGCAGTCGGGTTAAGCAAGAGCCGCCACAATGCGCCAAGGGAAAGGTTGAGGCGAGGTGGTGGCTGCTTTGTGCAGTGGCTGAAGAAGCGCGCCCTCGCTCCGCTGTTGTTGCCACTGTGCATGGGGACCCCAAGGGTTGGAGGAACCGCAAAGTGGTGAGTGAGAAGATAGTTGAATTTTTCTCCGCTAGGCTGGAGGGCCTTTCTTTCAATAGTATGGTCTGGTTTGAAATCCCATCTTATGGGTTTACCCACTCCGGTTGCGAATGATGAAGAAATTGAGCCGCAAAACAAATAATATCATACGGTTCTCATGATTGCAGATTGAATGACCTTTGTGAATACAGCCGCCATTGTATATGGCGGGTTTTTTGCCGGGATCCCGGTGTCACGCAATAGAATAGTTATCATGTCGCAAAACATCGTGCAATTGCCGGGACAGGTACCATACTCATCGCAGTGCGCAACCCAAATAGTGGGAGTCTCTAAAGGCCAGCTATATCAGCGCACATCGTCTCCAAAACAAGGAGTCATGGCTAATAAATGTGAAAAAGAATACCAGATTCTTAGCGACGTGGAATTCACGGATATGACCAGTTTCTAGAACCTCGCCCTTGAGATGTCTTATCTACATGTCAGTTTTATAAATTGGGGTGTGAGGTTTCGCTATGTTTGTTGTTTTAATCTGATTAGGCTTGCTAACTATCAACCGTACTGTACTGTATGAACAACGGCATAAGGGGGGGCGGGGTGGGGGGCTTTCATATCGTAGACACCCGGAGGGCAAAAGTGCGTGAGTTTTTGTACAACGCAACAATCGCCTGGATGGGTGCCGCCCTTACTTTATCCCTTAGTCTGTCACTGCGCCCAAGAAAACCGGTTGCACAAGTCTTAGTTAGAAACCCTTGGTAAATTATTTCCAGTTACGGAAGGAAACTTCCCAGATCCCGTTATTCTCTTGGCCAGATTCTGTATTTTCTTACCAGGTTTTCTTGGGCGCAGCAACCCGACAGACTATGGGATAAGTTGAATTAAATTATTGGAGCCAAAAAAAAAAATCACTCAATACCCGCAAGCTCAAAATCCAACGTAATACCAGCAACACAACATACTGGCACATAGTAAAGAAAGAATATTGATAAGGCGGCAGAGGCCTTTGACTACCTTGTATAAATGTACTCTTCTAGCTGAGAAATGGTGGAGACGGGTGCGAGTCTAGAACCGCAAGGCAAGTCTGGTCTAGAGAGCAAGCTAAGTTACCCGGCAGAACCATCAGCCGGGGTGTATGTGGTGGACCTTGGGCTCCATAATTCTAGCTTGACTCGGATTTTTACGAGAGAAATTGCTAGTTCTAAGAGAGAATTGACTTGAGCCAGCAGGGACATTATGTAAGGGGTTCATAGAGGCACGGTGGTGGTGATCGCTGCTTTCTGTGCTTTATTTCGGATGTGAAGATCTTTTTTTTTTTTCGTTCAATAATTTATTCAACCTAATAAAGGAAAGGACGGCACCCATCCGAGCTTATCGATCCTAATAGTAGTACAATTTTTTCTTCGATGGTTACACTGCGGAAAAACTCATGCACTTTTTTCCTCGGGTGTAATTGGAGACTTCAGCCGAGTGGTTGTCTCGGAGACTGCTGTGTGCCCATGCATGCATGCACATCCGAGCAGGGGACCGTGTTTGACAAGAATCCCTGAAGCCGAGTTTGGTGGCCGTAATTGGTCAATACTCTCCATTTGTCCTTATTTCCTTGGGCTGAAAATAAGTGGGCGGCTGCTCCCAAGAAATAAACTAGATAAGCCAACCCCTCTTTCTTCATCTTTGTCCACAGGAAAGTTCTGTAAACTCCCCGATTAACGCTACATATTTCACGACTATTTCTATACAAGGTCGATTTTAGACCGAGAATTATGGCCCAAACTATAAGTACACACACAGTCACATTCGGCGATGGCAATACCAATTGCGGCAACATTGACAATAGTGTCAATACCACCGTCTATAACTCCGACCAAGATGCAAAGATCATGCGCTGGCTCTCTCCGCTGGAGCCAGAAAACAGACATCATACCGTGCGCGTCGACCGATTCGAAGGTGTTGGGAAATGGCTCTTAGAAACAAGCGAGTTTGAGGAGTGGAAAGGGGGCGAAGGTGGAGTCGATAAGGCTGGATTGTTTTGCTTCGGCGATCCCGGAGTCGGAAAGACACATCTGAGGTAAGTGGCGGGATTCTTTTAAAGAAGCGACCACTAATTGCCACATACACTAGTTCTCTGGTAATCGACAGCCTCTGCGATCAGGCAAGGAAGGGCGATATAGCAGTTGCATGGTTGTACTGCGACTACAACACTCAGCAAGAACAGACAGCGATCAACATGATGGGAGGGATTTTGAGGCGACTGGTAGGCACGGAGATCCCGGATGATATACGGAAGGCATTTCAGGAAGGGCGAAGGCCACTACTTGCCGATCTGAAACGAATGTTGAGAATCGCGATTGCTTTGTTACCGCAAGTTTTCATTTGTATCGATGCGCTAGATGAATGCCTACCGAAGGATCTTCCTGCGCTGCTTGGGTCGCTCAGTGATATTGTTCGGGAGTCCCCTAGGACGAGAATATTCCTCACCGGGAGGCCTCACGTCAACGAAGTCGTTCGGAGATATCTCACCATGGCGGTTGCGATACCTATTACTCCTAACCCGGGTGATATCAGGAATTATGTGATGACGAGGTTAGACAGGGATGATGTGCCCGAGGCGATGGACAATAGTTTACGGGCGGAGATTGTGAGAATTATCCTGGAAAAGATGTCCAATATGTGCGTTGGAGTTTCCCCTCTATCAATCCTGTATACTTACCAACGATTGTAGATTCCTCCTCGTTTCTCTGAACATTGAGTCTATTCTGGGAGAGATGACGATCCGTCAGAGAAGAAAGAAACTCAAAGAGATGGAGCGAGGTACGGGACTGGGCGACGCCTACACTGCAACCCTGACGCGGCTGAAGGCCCAGAAGGGAAATAGGGCGGCACTTGGGCTGAAGGCACTGATGTGGGTGTTGTATTCAGAGAGGCCTTTACAGGGCGAAGAGCTATGCCATGCCCTGGGAGTGGAGATAGGATCCACAGAACTGGATCCGGAAAACCTTCCTGCGCTACGGACACTCCTGGAATCCTGTCTGGGTCTTCTCACTGTCGAAGCGTCTTCCCCCACAGTGCGGTTAGTGCACTTCACTCTACAGGAATATCTCTCAAGTGATCCCAGCTTATTCCATAGTCCCCACCCGACAATGGCCGAGGTTTGCTTGGGGTACCTCAATTTCGGATCTGTCTGGAATCTTTCGCCAACTCTCAAGACCCTCCCCTCAACTATGCCCCTTCTAGAATATGCTTCTTTTTACTGGGGGGAACACGCAAGAAGGGGGATGACGGAAAATGCCAAACGACTAGCACTAAGGCTTCTCGATAAATTTGATCAACATATATCTACTAAACTACTCCTATCGCACTATAACGAAGAAGGCCTATACCCAGATTATTATTCCCCTGTCCCTATCGGATTTACCGGACTCCACGGAGCGTCTTCTCTTGGGATCGCGGAGATAGTTGCCGCTCTATTAGACATGAAGGAATGGGATGTTAATGCATCAGATTCCTACGGGAGGACGGCTCTCACATGGGCAGCTAGAAGAGGATACCAGGAGGTTGTAAAGATGCTTTTAGAACGACAAGGCATCAATCCCAATAAGGTAGAAACCGGCCATGGTGAAAGCCCACTCTCATGCGCAGCTGAGGGAGGATATCACGGGGTAGTGAAAATACTTTTAGAACGCAAGGACGTCAATCTCAAAGAGGCAAACAACATGGGGTGCAGGACGCCACTCTTTTTGGCGGCAGAGGGAGGGCACGAGGCAGTAGTAAAGATGCTTTTGGATAGAGAGGAGGTCAATCCCGACCATGTGGACACCGAATATGGCCGGACGCCACTCTCTTGGGCGGCTATGGGAGGGCATCAGGGGGTAGTAAAGATGCTT
>Ga0307509_10004645_pt1 | contig 19623 bp, 8 predicted proteins | sample 10_EM_MG_FD_202245 | JGI IMG/M metagenome (GOLD analysis project Ga0307509, IMG submission 202245) | Populus trichocarpa ectomycorrhiza microbial communities from riparian zone in the Pacific Northwest, United States - 10_EM | ecosystem: Host-associated > Plants > Roots > Unclassified | place...
AGTCTGAGATTTTAGGATTCATCTCTTCATCTAGCAAAATGTTGCTCGGTTTAAGGTCTCGATGAATGATTCTTAGTCTGGAGTCTTGATGAAGATAAAGTAGTCCTCTTGATATGCCATTGATGATTTGAAACCTCTGAGTCCAATCCAGGGACTTGCTTTGCTTTTTATCTGTCCATTGCATATATATATATGCTCATTTAATCCAATATATAATCCATATAATTAATCACCTAATAAAAGTTTATCAATTTAACAGGTTCTTACCATTTATGTAGAAGTCCAGGCTTTTCTTGGGCATGTATTCATATATCAAAATCTTCTCATCTAGTTGAACGCAATATCCTAGCAGCTTTACAAGGTTTCGGTGCTGAAGTTGCGCGATGCATTTAACTTCATTCATGAACTCATCAAGCCCTTGTCTGGATTCCTTGGAAAGCCTCTTCACAGCTACTTCTTGGCCATCTTTAAACACACCCTGCCAAATATAAAAATATATAAATAAGTTATTAAAATGATTTTTTATGCTAATACGTCATAACGTTGAATGTGGACCTCAATTGCAGGTTAGTTCAGTGTTCATGTCATGTGACAAACACCTGCATATTAGTTTTAAATATCCCTCATACCTTAGTTTATGAGAGCAGCTACTTCCGTTCATAAAGAAAATAACATAATATACATCAGTTTCAACAACTTTAATTAATATTCAGTCTTAATAGAACATGGATAAGGAACATTTAGGAATAATGATGTAATATAATAAAAATCTTATAATTATAACAACTTTGTAATGTTCTATGTAAAACATTTTTATTCCACATATTATCTTTACTTTAGATGCATTAATCAAATATTAGATTTATTTATCAAATATAATTGAATATTAAAGATAAGAAAGCTTTTATTAATAATAAATATGCTTTACATTAATAAAATCAGTGTTACGTGTAACCAACTGATTGACTATAAATCATATTCACTAACAATAAGTTGTTATATATGTAGAGGAGTTGAAATATACAATTAGAGATAAAATTGGGCTTCAGATGTTGTTAAATGTTACAAATGCATAAAATATGGGTCTAATGATAAAGATGTTGATATAGGAGAGAACTAATACGAGATTTGAATATCAAATGAGGGTTCTTACCATTGAGCATTGATTTACACCTTCTAAGAAAGGTAAGTTATCACAGACAATAAACAACCAATCCAATCAAGCTAATGCAAGCTCCGACTATGATAAAAATAGGCCATAAGCAATTCCTGACAGGGATAACTAGAAGAGAGATTATCCATATGCCAAGTCACCTCCCATAAAGTGTTAAAGATGCAATTAGGAAGGCCATAGATCCAATGTTTATCCTCAAAAGAGGCTTATGAACATGGTTGAATGCGAGGATAAAACATGTAGACAAGGTACAAAATTATATTCGGAGGAGTGTTATAAACCTAATGAGGAAGGTGAATATGAGGATGATGATGGTCAAGCCTATATGGTGAGATGTTTGTTGTTGGCACCAGAAATTAATAATGAGACAAAGCAACATAAGCTTTTTTATACTAGATGCACGATAAAACCAATATATTTTTAACCTTATAATTGATAACAATAGTTGAGAGAATGTTATTAGTAAGGAAATAACTATTGAATTGAGTTTGTAAATTGAGAAACATCCTGAGCCTTACATTATAGGTTCGATTAAAGAGGTACCAAACATAACAGTAATTGAAATATGTAAAGTTTTTTTTTTTTTTCCATAGGCAAGTATACTAATGAAGTTTATGGTGAAGTAGTTAATAGAAACGCTTGTAACTTGTTGTTTGCTAGGCCATGACAATATGATATGAATATATGGCATAGAAGATGGGAAAACATCTAAAGGTTTGTAAAAGATGGGATCGATTTTACTTTGATGCCTCGGGGAATTCTTAACCAAAAGCCTAAAAGGCTAGAGGAAAGGCATTCTTTATTACTATTACATAGTCTTTGTAAGAAATTAAAACAGATTTGAAGAAGATAAATGAAGTAAATGCTTTAATTGTGAAGTTCTTCTTATTGTTTGAAGAAGTTGACAAGGTTGTAAAGGTCCCTAAAGTTGTTAAGTTTTTATTACAGAAGTTTCAGGAAGTTATTTCATATGAGCTATTAGATGAGTTACCTTTTACATATGATATCTAACACTTGATTGATTTGATAACATGGTTAGTCTTTTAAATTTGCCTCAATATATGATGAGCCCAAAAAAGAGGAAGATCTTGATGAAGAAAATATAAAAAAATATTGAAGAAATGGTTGATTCAAGAGAGCTTAAGTCCATTTGTTATCCCTACTTTACTGACACTAAAGAATAATGGTGGTTGGTATATATGTATTGATAGTCGCGTTATCAACAAAATCACTATGAGATACAAGTTTTTAATTCCACGATTGAATGATATACTAGATCAGTTGTATGGTGCAACAAGTTTTTGAAAGATTTACTTAAGGAGTATGTACCATCAGATTTAGATTTAACTAGATGATGAGTGGTAAATGACTTTCAAGACAAAGAATGGGTTGTATGAGTGGTTAGTCATATCATTCAGGTTAATAAATGCACCAAACACATTCATAATACTGATGAATCAGGTTTTGCAACCTTTCATAAATAAATTTATTATGGCTTATTTTGATGATATCCTTATGTCTAGTCACAATGAAATAAATCATATTAAGCACTTAAGGAGTGTCCTATAGGTGTTGCTGAAAAACAATTTGTATATGAGTTTGAAGAAGTGTAGCTTTATGACTAGTAAGTTGTTATTCTTGGGTTTTATAGTATGAGGTGATGGAGTTGAAGTTGATTAAGAGAAAGTGGGAGAAATTCATGATTAGCCTAAACCCAAGACAATCAATGATGTGCAAAGTTTTCATGGATTAGTTATTTTCTATATGAGATTTATTCAAAATTTTAGTAGCATTATAGTGTTGATCACCAAATGTTTGAAGAAGGGGAATTTTAAGTGGTATGAGGAAAAAAAACAAAATTTTACCTTAATAAAGGAGAACCCTCATTTGAATAATGATAGTAGGTTGAAAGTGATGCTTATGAAGTGGTATTAAAGGAGTTCTTTCCCAAAAGAAACATTCTATAGCCTTTTTTCAGTGAGAAGTTGAATGAAACTCATTTAAAGTGGACTTCCTATGATAAAAACTCTATAATGTTGTAAAGGATTTAAAGATTTAGGAGCATTAATTGATTAATAAATATTTTATCTAATATTCAGATCATCAAGCTCTTAAGTCTTTAAATAGTCAAAATAAAATCAATACAAATATGATGACTAAACAAATTACATTCCTTTAAAGTTTAGTTTCATTCTAAAGCATAGAGTTGGAGTTCAGAACGAAGTGGTTGATGTATTCAGTAGGCGAGTTGCACTTTTTATAGAGATACTTAGGTTTTGAGTGTTCGAAGGAGTTGTATGTTGAAGATGCTGATTTTCAGGAGATATAGAAAAAAAATGTTATCATGGTCAAGTTAATGGAGATTTCCATATACATAATGGTTACTTGATGAAAGGTATGAAAGGTAATTGATTGTGTGTTCCTCACACATCCTTACTTGAAAAACTAACTCAAGACTTGCATAGTAGCAGATTATAGGGTCATGAGGAAACAGACAAAACAATGTCAACTTTGGAGGATAAGTATTATTGGCCTCAACTCAAACATGATGCAAATGGATTTGTTCAACATTGTTTTACGTTTCAAACAACTAAAGGGAAATCCCAAAACATTGGTTTATACATGCCTCTACCTATACCTGAACATATATAAGAAGATATTTTCTTGGATTTTGTGCTAGGTCTTCCACGAGCCCAACATGGTATTGATTTTGCTTTTGTTATTGTAGATAAATATTTAAAAAAATGGTCCATTTTATACATTACAAGAAGACTATGAATGCTATTAGTGTGACTAGGATATTTTTCAAAGAGATAGTGAGGTTACATGATGTTCCAAACTCCATCACGTGTGATATAGATAATAGGTTCTTTAGTTATTTTTGGCTAACCTTGTGGAAGATGTTTAATTCCTCTTTGAAGTTTAGTAGTACTGCTTATCTACAAACTGATGGCCAAACAAAGTCTCTCAACAAAATTGTAGGCAATCTAATTCGTTGCATTTATAGAGACAAGCCTAAACAGTGGGGTGCTGCCTTGGTTTAGGCAAAATTTTCTTACAAGAGTTTAAAGCATAGTGTTATTGGCAAAGCACCATTTGAGATTGTGTACATGTAGCCTTCAAATCATGTACTCAATCTAGATTCAGTGCCTAAAGCTGATGGGATTAGCAAGTCATCGAAGAATTTGGTTGAACAAGTGAAAGTTATGCATTAAAAGGTTAGAAGAAAACTTTAAGAAACAACTGTAAAAAATAAACACGCAAGAGACAAGCATATGCAAGTTAAATCATTTCAAGGAGACATGAGAATGATTTCCTACACAAGGAGAGGATCCTAGTAGGCACCTATAATAACTAGAAGATGAAGAAGTATGGTACGTACAAGGTGCTGAAGAAAATCAGTGATAATGCTTATGTTATTGATCTTCAAAATAGTATGAGCATATCCAGGACCTTCAATATTGCTAAGCTTTACAAGTACTTTCCAAATACTGAAGTTAACTCGAGGATAAGTTTTTCTTAAGTGGGGGAGATTGTTGTAGTAATTATCATAGGAATTTATGGACCAAATTGTCAAGGCCAAACATGATGATAAGTCGGCAAAGAAACACGAAAGCATATGATATGAAGCCTTTTCTACGTAGCTTGAGAAGTTTAATTTAATTATTATTCTATTAGTTATGAAAGTTTTAATTAGGAATCATTTTCTATAAAAGGATTAAAACTATTATAAATAGGAGATGTCTAGTTTATTTTTAGAGAATCCAGATAATTATTCAGATTCGATAAAAATACCAGATAATTTTCTCTAGATTTCTCTACAATTAAATTTGTAATCTTAGGGTTTGAGAACTGTAGTTTTATCTTCGTTTATGTGTTGTGTCAAAAGCTCAATGTGTTACCTTGTAAACCGGTCCAAATCCACCCTCCCCAAGCAAATTGCCGAATGAGAAGCCATTGGTAGCAATAGCTAATGTATTCAAGTCATAGTGTGGTAGATCAAGATCCTCCTCCTGGTAAGGTATTGTGAAGTTATCTTCTGGAATCTGCTCCTTCCCTGTGAAATGGTAAAGAGGGTATAAACAAAACAATGTAGTTGCAATCTTCTTTCTAATCCTACAAGTTATAACCCCATGCATCTCATTCATGACTACAAAATACTACAGAGGGTCAAATATGAACTGAAACAAGCCTTCTTCTCATAGTTACTTGCATTTTCAGTATCACGAGTTTCCATATTTAATCATGGTCCTAAATAAACATTCCCACAGAAAACAAAATCAGAGAATTGATTTAAGGGTAAATGTTACTTACTTGACCTACCATGACTGCTAGTATATTTGTTTTGCTCCATCTTTTTCTTCCGTATGAGCAAACATATGCCCAGGCATACGACGAGCAATGGTGCCAATACTGAGCCCAATATAACAGCAACTTTGTTATTCCATTTGGAGCCCCCTTGACCTTGATTTGCAGCAGCTACAAGAAAAATAGCCATTACTCAGTAATTAATTTGGAGAAATACTTCCACCTGAAGGCAGACAGTGACACTTGAACATATTTTTAATTTCATTGTCAAGATGACATTTGAACACAATTGACTGTGCATATGGATGGTTGACTCTTGCTTTTTGCACGGTGTGTTGGCACTTAAAAGTTGGCACATGTGAGTATGACTCAGTATGACCCGCGCTTCATTATGGGTTGGGCCGATTTTTTTCTGCAATGTAAAAAAATGATGCCCAAGTGCTATTATTGGATTTTAAAGAACGAAAAAAATCAACGACTCGACATCATAAAAAAAGAGCTAAAAAAATAATGATTGTCAATCCCCTAGAATAAAAATGTAAAAGGATGAAATCGAGAAAAAAAAATCAATAAAAAAAAGTATTAAAAAACAAAACACCAACAAAACCAAGTAAGGTTGTCAAAACCCGCGAGCAGAACCAAGCGGACAATCATTATTTGATAGGTTGCCCGCGCAACGTTACAAACCTATCATTTTTTTATCGCATAAAAGATATTGAGACGATGCGTAATTTTTTTTTAATAAGAATAAAATCCAAGATTATGATCATTGACTCAAGATCCAAAAATTATCGAGACGACGCGTATTTTTTTTTAATAAGAACAAAATCCAAGATTATGATCATTGACTCAAGATCCAAAAATATTAAAAAGCAATGAAAAAAATGGTTGAGCCAAACCTAGTAAACCTGTTGAGCCCATGACTCAAGACATAATACTGGGATACCTAAATAGAAAAAAAGAGGTAAATAAACAAAGAATACTATAACTAAATAGAAAAAAAAAGTAAATAAACAAAGAATACTAATTTTAAAAAACAAAATTTCTCAAGTATTGCCTCAAATTAAATATCAGGGATGCAATCAATAAATTTAATAAAAAACCAAAATAGGGCCAATTATATTTTTCATGGAAGAAAAAATATCAAAACAATGTAAACCTTGTAAACTCGGGTTAAATTCTCAAACCTGTAATCCATTAAATTCTTGACTCGGGCTCAACACCTAAAAAATTAAATGTTGGATGATAAAATCAATTAATTCAATTGAATTCAAAAACAAAATTCCTTTAGAAAATCTAAATTTAACAAAGGCAAAAAAAAAAAGAAGCAAGGCGACCCATGTTATTTTAAAATTGACCATAAAAATCTCATAGAAAGAAAATAATAAAAAAATAACAGAATGGTAAAGGATGGAAAAAAAATGATTTAAAAAAAAGCAAAAAAACAACGGAAACCCATGTCCATGTTAACTTCATTAATCGAAGGCAATCTCTTAAATTTGTAAACCATTAAATTCTACACCCGGACTAAATTAAGAAACTTAACCTGACCAACTTGCGACCCAAGATATAAGGTGGGGATAACCTCACAAAAAGAAAAGATGAACAAATCACAAAGCTCATAGCCCAATAATTCAATGTCAAATGATAAAAAAAGAAAAAAAAATCTAAAAATAATTTAAAAAATTACCGAACTCAAATGAGGTAAATCATTGAAACTGGTGAACCGGGTCATGAGAATAGGACAACCTTATAAAAGGTAGAAATAATCACAAATCAAAATCCTGAATTATAAAAAATTAAAAAAAATAAACAATGACGATCAAATCTTACACAAAAAATAACTGAAAGAAACTAATTAGAGACTAAATTGAAAACAAAATAAATGAAAAAAAGGATAGAAAAAGAGTAATGAAAAAAATAAGGACCAAAATTTGAAAAAAATGAATTAATATTCTAAAGGACAAAATAAAAAAAATGAAAAAAATGAAAACAATGAAAAAACAACAAGCAAAAGAATGAGGAGCGGATTGTAAACAAAAAAACAAATTAAATTAAATGCAAAGAGGGATGAAATTGAAAAAAAAACTTCAAGAAGCATTAAAATCAAAGCAAATAGAAATCAAAAGAGTGAGGATTAAACCTAAAACAAATATAAAATGGAGGATAAAACAAAATTTTTCAAGGCCTAACACAAAAATCAAGATCCAGGAGAGAGAAATGAAGAGCAAGAGAAAAAACCTCTTTGCCATTGAATCGCCACTCACCTTGGAGAACATCCTTGCGCATCAGATGAGATGACAATCAATTTTTTTTTTTTGCCACCGTAATTGGCCACACGTGCCTCTGAAATAGCACAGAGGACTCTGATGCGTGCGTGGCAGGCATCGGTATATTTTATCGATTCATTAATATTTTAATAAGAAAAATTACAAAAAGGGACCCAAAGGCATGCCATTTAAAAAAAAAAAAGCCATGGTGCAAAGACTACAACGCCTTCACAAGCTACTCTTTAAATTCGGAAAGTCAAAGGTCAACAACGTAATTTTATTGTACAAAAATAATGCAAAGACAAATAAACCCTTCCTTGCAATATCATTTTTTCTGAGCATCCAGGGATATAAGCGTTATTTCACTATGCAAATTAAAAGAAAAGGACGAAAAAAACCCTTAGCAGAAGATCATTTTTTATCATATTTCAAGGGCAAAAGAGTATTTTTATCGTGCATTATAAATGTGAACGACATCTTTACCCCTGATAAATTCTCAAATGACATTTGGATCCCATAAAAATATAATTTTACTTCTAATACCAAGACAATTGTTAAGAGCAAAACTATAATTACACTGCTTGAATTTAGAATAAATCTCCTGACATGCTATTGTGAATCATTGAGGCCATTTAGTCTTTTTTGTAATGTGAACAGAGATTAACAAGTCGATGCCAAAATCTCAACTTCGTCGAAGTTAAAAATAGATGTTTCTTTTTCTCCTTTCTAGAAAACAACATATCCATATTGGGTTCAAATTCAATCCTCTAACTGTTCAAGTTAGGCGGCTGGTTCTTTTTGTTATTTTTTAAAAAGAAAAAAAATTCTTGAACAAGATAAAACTGAAAATTCCAGAATCTTTCTTCAAAATATTTATGCAGAGCAATATGTTCTTGGATACCAAGCCAAAAATGTGTACTTACCTGCTTCAGAGGAAGCCATCCTAATGTAAAGATCCTGCCCATCATCTGTATACTGTCTGATATCAATCAGGTGTTCATCAAACCAGAGAAAGCATCCACTTTTTGCTATTACATCTGAATTGGCATAAGCCATGCAAGAACAATTCTTCAAGCATTCCGTCCTGCATTCTTCCGTGGTCATGCTTATATTAACCATCCAATTATTCGCTTGAGGCACTTTGACGTTGGAATACTTGATGAATCCATCTCCATTCTTGCAATCCAATGGCATCCTTCGAACACATCCACCAGACCAATCTGCCCTTTGCCACTGTTCTTGGTTTCCCGGCATGAATCTGTCCAAACAACTACATGCAGGAGAAGTGCCAATGTTACACCTTCCATAAGCACCACATAAATTATAATTATCGCAGTTGTCCGCGGGTGCGCTCGCGTACACAATCCAACTATTAGTTCGATCAATCCAAGTAAGCCGATTCATGATACCTTCTTCAGACAAAACCAATGTTGTAATAACAGAAATATTATACAGATCAAAAGTGAAGTATGCCTCCTTGTCATTAAAAACAAAGGTATAGTTATAAATTGGATCTGGTTTCAAATAAGGCAGACCACTAAACCCGATGCCATTCCATGGCCCTGAACGAGACTTCAAATTTGAATTATGATTGACAACCAACTCTAAACGCATGGGGTCTACCTCAAAAGTATAATCACCTGGAGAAGGATCATCTGTGCTCTTCCACGACGATATGATCACATCCAAGCCTGAAGCTATACGTCCAACTTTCATTCCTGGTAGAAATGTATTCCCCGGATGGTGGAAACTTTGCCACAAGAAGTTTTCCGGGCTTGGATCATCTAGATTTCTGACAGCAAGATTTCCTGTTTCCAAAAGCTGCGCAACAGGGTTTCGAGCTTGCCTTGATATGTTGGAAGACCAAATAACACTGCTGTTCTGATTGTAAAGCATGAGGATTCCCCTTTCATCGACCTTGAAAACTCCGGATTTATCAGTGACTGGTTTTTCTCTGTTGGCAACCCAAACAACTCTTCCTTTAGATATCCTGTTGTACCATATTCCCAAGTATCGTTGTGTGGAATTTCCAGGGCTGAAAAACCCCATTCCATAGTTTCCACCACTTGATACTATGGTCTCCCCATCAGTGATGTTTTGGTTTGCAGCTATGGTGTCTGCTGCCAAGGATTTTGTGAAAGAAGAAGAGAAACATAAGCAGAAAAGAAGGGTAAGGCCAAGGCGAAGGCTTTTCATCTCTGTTTCGAGCAGAATTTCTTTTAGTTTGAGACTAACCGGCAATGGCATTAAATGTGCAATGGAGACTTGGTCAGTAGCCAAGTCCTCCTCCATGATATTATATTATGTGACATATTGTTTTATTATGGTATTCAAATGCTTTATTTATTTATTTTTATTTGGATGATTATGACATAAGTGAGAAACTGAGATTGCTTTCCTTAATTAGTCTTTTACTAGTACAATGGTTTCCGCTCTCACGCCAGCTAGACTAATTTTTTTAAATGTAGAAAAAAAACATTGAGAGTGGAGGGATTTTTTTTTCTAATGTTATTAAACTCAAGGCAAATAAGTAAGTCTTGAAACTCTTTGACTTAGCTCCTTATCAAGTGTGAGTTTTCAATCAAACCATACAAGAGATAACTCGATGTGAATTATTTGATTTAATAAGTTTAAAGAAAATTCAGATGATTGAAGAAAGCATAAATTAACTTTTAAAAAACCAAGAAATTTTTTTAAAAAAGTATTGAGACGATAACATATTAGATGACCCAGGTCACACGTTACTTGATTCATGAATTTAACTAGGTTTAATATTTTTTTAAAAAATAATTTTTACTTAATTATATGATAAAAAAACATTGTTCAAGACTGTGATAACTCTAAAAAAAGCAAAACAAAAAAAAATCATTGTGTATTTCCCAACCAATTAGACACTTATGGATGAAATCGGGAAAATAAGTTTTTTTAATTATTATCAACATTAAGTAAAAGACCAAATTTCCCCCGAGATGATGATTAATCCTTAGAAGTCAAGCTTTAAAAGTTAATTTTTTCTTCAAAAACAAAGCCTTATACCCAATTTAAGTGTTGTTTTGTATTTATAGGCATTATAACGACTTAACTTTGCAAAAAATAAAAATTAAACAACAACAATAACTTCGATCAATTAAAAAATGGTTAATCCACAATAATTGAAGGAGGATGAGTATGAAAGTCATTATGGGAAAAAACATCAAATTAACTGTTTAAACCCATACTAATTGATCCCGACAAATCTTTTAAACCTAGGTTAATTTTCTAAATTCACAACCCATGAAACTGAAAACCTGGGTTCAATTAAAAATCTCAGTTGTCAACCAACTTAATGATAAATGATAAAAATAAAAAATAAATATCTCAAATTAAAAAAAATAATCAAAGAAGAAAATAGAGAAAAAAAAAAGGGAATGAGAATCAAATATGAAAGGAGAAAAAAATGAAGGGGTGGAATTGAAAAAGAAAACAAATTAAAAAATTATCTTAATTTTTTTTAAAAAAAGATTGAGGATCAAATCTGATAGAAAAAATTAAAGGAGGATGCAATTGAAAACAAAAGAAGATTTGAGAAATGAATTAAAACAAAAAAAAAATAGATATAAAAAAATCAGGGATAAAATCAAAAGAAAAAAAACTTGAAGGGGCTGATATGAAAATGTGGAGGGTCAGACACATATTTCTAGGAATAAAGAGAGAGAAAATAGGATGTTGGTGATATATCGGAGGTCCGACAAGTATACACATTATATAGGGATGAAGAGGAGGTTGAGAAGAATAAAATGACACGACAAAATTAATTTTTTTACCACTGTATGTAGTCGCATATGCAACCTGAAGACGGCAGAGTGGCTGACATGCTGATGCATACAACACACTCGTCAATAGCTTTTGGTTTTTATTTTTTGAAAACACCACCCTACCCTTAGGACCCAAGCATTAATATGAAAAAAAACATTTTGCAATTACAAATTAGCCCCTCCAGTCAAGCTTTAAAAATTAAAATCTAAGGGTAATAGAATACTCACACTGTAGCAAAAAAATATGAAAGGCCAAAAGAGACATTAAACCATAGTTAATTGATTATTTGTTATTAAGGGTAAGAAAGTCATTTAACTGTGCAAAAGATTAATCAAAAGACTAAGACACCCCTTAACAATTTAGAAATGACACATGAATCAAAGAAAAAGACTATTTTACCCCTAAAAAGGTTCTCAGGTGAGGGTTTTTTCAAGGACAAAATCGTTAATTCACTATTACAATCCACAATAAACAAAGATATATAAACAATGATTTTCCTACATGTTTTTGCTTTTCACTTTAATATCAGTTTTGTAGAGCATGTATAAAATATCTTCAAAAAATATGATAGATACCATTGTTAAAATCCATGTCATTGATTCTTAATTTTTTTTAATATAATAATTTTCAATTAAAAAAAACTCATAACCATCAAATAATTATTAAGAATAAAATTATTATAATTAATACTAAACCAATCAATGACTGGATTTTCATTAACATAATTTATCATGTTTATTAAAATATGAGATGATCTCAATTTGTGAAAATTTAAGATTTAGTGTGTGTTTAGAATTGTGCTACAATGTGCTTTATAAAATTATTTTTTTCTTGAAAGTATATTAAAATGAGTTGTTTTAGATTTGTTTTTTATTTTTTATATCAACCCATTAAAACTATCGTGCCTTTCGCGAGACCGCAACATTGCAGTGACCCGTCTCGAGCGGGTTAAAAGGTTTTTGGTTGAATAAAGAGTTACCACCTAATATTATAGTTACTAGGAACCTTAACTGTCGTTAGAGATTCTAAGTAAATGACTAGTTGCGTAAAGAAAATGTATTATCACCTCTAGTATGCCTTTCCTGAGGTAAGATGTATCGTTTTTCTTTCTTAATGGTTACTATAGTCTGAAGGTGTTCTAAATTCTATTACCCTACTATGGAGGATTTGCTATGATGAACAAACTTCGGTTTTCTAGATCAAAAACTTGGTCTAAAAGATCATAACATAAAAAGATATTAGAAGAAAGCAAACTCATTCACAACTTATGTGTCGTTAAAGAGCTGAAGTTAGAAACCCAAAGAGATTTAGTTATTATTGAAATTTTACATTTTCCTTTGGTATTTCAAATTTCTATGACACTTGTACCACGAGACACATGTTGAAATATTTTCAATTTTCTTTGAGGTTTCTTTCAAACAAACTTGGAATTTTTGGTACTATGTCATTCCAAATAATATTTAAAATAAAATTCCTTGCAATTTTTATTCTTATATTATAGGTGATTAAATTGTATTACTCTCAATAATATTTTGGATATTAACCTCCATACAGGTTTTTTATTCTTATACTAAAAGTGAATAATAATAAATTAGTATCCATAATAATCTCTTGAATATTAATCCTATTATAGGTTTTTTATTGTTATATTAAAATTGAATAAAATATTTTACCAAAAATGAGTTTTTTGTTTTTTGAAATGCAGGCCAAAATACTTTGAAATTCTCCAAATTGGTTGTAAAATTCATGCAATACTTTTTGTATTTCTAAACATGCAAAAATATTTTTTTGAAATGTTTTCTTAATTTTAAGACATGCTCCAACATTTGTTTTTTTTTGGATTTTTGGCTATATGCAAGGAAAATTTTTATTTATTTAAAAAATTATATTTTTTATTATTAATATTTTTAAGGCTTTGTTTGGAAATAAAAACCTATTTTTTTGGATAACTGTCAAAATATGCCTACGAGAATATTTGTTGAATACATTCTTAAGCGAAAAAATCCTTTATAAAAAAAGTTGAAAACCAAACAAGGCTTACCCAAATGACCTGAATTTGACCTGATTAGATTGACTCAAAATATTTGGTTCGACTATAAATTGAACTAAAAACACAAGTTTGACCCAAAAAACAAACCAAAACAAAAATCAAAACTTAAAACGAATGAAACTTGCCAAAAACACAAAAACCCAAAAAAATTAGATCAAAACCAAGAAAAAACTAAGAACACAAAGAACAAATGAAGAACATCAAGAACATGTTGAGCAACATGAATCGAGATCCAGACCAAATATTAACAAGCCAAAGACAGAGGCATGCTGGAAATCAATTTCTAAACAATAATCAAGCATTAAACATCAACAATTATCAATCAATAATCATGATTTGATGAAAATAGGTTTCGATGCAAAAACAAAACCCTATAATTAAAACTCAGAAAAAATAGTTGTTGATGCAAACTAACCTTAGATCATTGATTAATCAAGTTAAGAAAAATTGCTAGTGCAAATAATTAAATCAAAACTGGTCCAAATCATGGAGCCAAGATAATGTTCTTCCTAAGAACACTACCTAGAAAACTTAGAAAATGAAGAACAAGCTGCCAATCCAGAAATGTGCATACCAAGCCCCAAAACCATGTTTTTTTATTCACATAAACCATATTACCATAGTTACACTTGTTTGAGCTAAAACAAACAACACCAAATTATCAAAATCATGCATGATGTTTTAATTTTCAAAACTGTCAAAACTAACAGCATGCATATTCAACCATTTTAAAGTTTAAAATTGATATTTTGACACTCAAAAGGACTTGGACAAAACCCAAGAGCCTATAATATGTATTAAAAACCCAGAAAAAACATCAACAACCCTACTACCATATTTGGCAGATTTCAAATCTATCTTATTTCATAAAAATAACAATCATCCAAATATCCACCAACATTAACAACCAACTCAAAATAAGATTAAATAATAAAAAAACAACATTTTTATGCATTAATCAAAATGAAACTCAAAACAACATAACACTAAAATAAGTTCAAAAACATCTTTAAACATGTAAAACAAGCTAGAGGTGTGCCTCGTGGACATCATTTACTAGGTTAGTGGAGGATTATACCATCCTAAAATCCAAAATAATTATTGCTCTTGTTCATTTAAAAATCTAATCTTGTGCTCAATCTTTAAATTATTCTTTTAGCTATTAAACGCCAAGCAATAAACTTGATTACTAATGAACTCAAAGAATAAATTTTGTTTCTCCTCTTTCTTCTCTCTTTCCTCTGGATTTCAATAGGTATTTATAGGCTTTTGCTAGGGTTTTTTGATGGATTCAATCAAGGATTAATCATGATTGATCAATGCTTGACCTTTTGATCAAAAGAAAAGGGTTTTGGATAAATTTTAACAGTTGGAATCTCTATATTTTGTTGGTTTTGCAATGGTGGTTTCACAACAAACTTAGTTTTGGAGATTTTGGTGGTTTAGCTACGCTTAGAGGCTATGTAGTTGTTTTTTTAGCCTTCTGATCTTGAGAGAAAGGTGTTCAATCCTCGATAAGAGCCCACTGAGAAGATTTGAGGCATGAACATTTGGAAAATCTAGTGGTTTTAGAAAATGGATGTCACGGTCATAGCTGATTGAATTGATAACTTTCGAGGCCTCGTCAGAGTTTCTCCAACGTCAATGTTGTCGAAGACTACCTGAACTTGGTAGAGGGGAAGCATATCTTTCATTTGATCCAACCTTGTTCAATTTGAAGGTCTATAACTTCACATTTATTCATTTAAAGATGCCAACTCGATTAACCCAAGACTGTCAAAAAAGAATATGAATAGTGGGCAGACGACACATCATCTGCCCTCTATTCCAAACAGTGCATTTTGAACATGAATCAGACGATGTGTCGTCTAGGTTAACCACCAAGAAATTAGGTTTTTAATCTGGGATTTGGCCAAAATTCAATTGAGTCTCTTATCTTTTGATTTCTTTTAATTGCACTCATAATTTTTTTCAAACTTTGAATTTCATGCAATTTTACCCCTGATTAAACCAATGCAATCCCTAAAGTTCAGTTCGTTTTTCAATTTGGTCATTGGATACCTATATGTGAATTTTGACCCTTAATTGATCAATAAACTTCTAATTTTTTTTTAATTTGACCCCAATTAAACTAAAATAAATGGTTCTTGCAATTAAGCCCTCAATAAATTCAATTAAACCCTGCAAAACTCCAATTGAGTCCTTTACATATAATTTTGAATTTTCATTCCCAAATTCAAGAGGCCTTCACCAATCCATATTGGCCAACTTTGTATTTTTTGATCTTCATTAATCAGTCTTTTGCAATATTGTGGGTGTTCTTTATGTTCTCTCAACTAATATATATATATTTCCAACTTTTTTGTATTTCTTTTTATGAGTTTTTGATTTATTTTCTATTTTCTTGTTTTTTGTATATTTATGTGGACCTCGAAATAAATAACAACAAAAACAATAAAAAATACTAAAAAAATATCAATTTAAATTTTTTAAAGCAAAAACATATTTTTAAAATACCAAAAAAAAAATAGAAGCTCTCCCAATCACATCATTTGATAATTGGTAGGAGATTTTTCTTTACTTTTATTCATAATAGTTTGGACAAGATAGATTTTGCAAGGCGCAGGTCAGTGCACTGGCATTTGTTGGAAGTATCTTTGGCCGCTGGGATTTGCAAACCCAGTGGGCACCACACCTGCCGTGCGGAAATGGATTGCAATCGGCAGCATCTTGCCATCCACACACACCACGCCTTGACTTTGCCAATCTTCATATGTAATTAATTTGCAGCTACCGTGGTTGACTGCCATTTCAAGCCTGACATCTTTGAATTCACTCATATATTATAGCTGATTATTTTATTTTTATTGGTCTCATGTAATAAGTGACCCTTGACAATTGTATGCTGACCGTACGTTTTTTCAAAAACATTTCCTGGAAAATATGGACTTGTCCGAGCAGTTGATACATATCAATCAATTAAAAAACAGTAAAAATTAAAAACTATATGTCAAACCAAGATCAAGACTAAGATCTAAGTCGGTCGTATGTTGACTTGTCAAACCAAATGGGATTTAATAATTGTGAGAAAAACTAAAATAGGACAAAGATTGTATTACACATGGCCTTTACTTTTTTGTAAATCACATGTATATGTTGAGATTAAGGGTCCAGAGCCAACTAACTAACAAAACACTGTAAAGCATGGCTAAATCACTATAGCAATACCCATAAAACACTATTAATGTTTTGTGTTTTTTTTTTCTTTTTTAGTTATTGTTTTTCAATTTCATTCTTTACTAACCGAATCTTTTATTTTTTTAGATTTTTTTTCAATTTAATCTTTTTTTTTCAATTTTTTAGGAATTGTAATTCGTAATTATTTTCAATTTTCTTTGTGTTAGGTTATATAGTTTTATGAATTTATTTTTTTTTCTCAATTTCAACCTTCAACATTAGATCTATTAGAAATGGGGTTTCATTTTTTTTCAATTGTTTTTTATGAATTTATCATGATCTCATGACCCGAGTCAAGAGTTTGACAGGTTAACCCGTGTTAACCCAATTTATTTTTTGGGTTTTTTTAATTGAATTTTTTTTTCAATTTCACCCTCCAACAACTCAATCTTATTTTTTTTATTTAGTTTTTTTTTCTAGTTTTATCCTTCAATATTAGGTGTTTGAGAATTGACCTTGGTAATTTTTTTTCATTTGTTTTTTGTGGAGTTATCTTGGTCTTATGAATTTATTTATTTTTTCTCGATTTCAACGTTCAACATTGGATCTGTTGAAAATAGAACTTTTTAATTTTTAATTTTTATTTTTATAAAGTTATTTAGGTCTCATAACTTAGATCATGAGTTTATAATGTTAGCCCGGGTTGACTTAGGGTTATTTTTATGTTTTTAGTTTTTTTTTTATTTCATCATTTAACATTGGGTTGGTTGAAAATTAAAATTCATAATTTTTTTATTTGCTTTCCATGGTGTTATTTTGATTTCAAGACTCAGATTGTTGGTTTAACAGGTTAACCTGGATATTTTGTTTTCTCTTTTTAATTTAACATTTTTTTTTTCAATATTATGTTGATTAGAAATTGACCTTCATAATTTACTTTGATTTTCTTTTTATAGGGTTATCAGAGTCTTATAACAAGGGTCAAAGATTTGGCAAGGTAGCCTAATTTAATTTAATATTTCATTGTATCAATATTTGAAAACAAATATCATGTAATATGTTGTCATATAAATATTAAAAAAAATCATTTAATATGCATTATATTTTGAGTTCATTATTTTTTTATTGTATAACACATTATCAATGTATGAATATTATTTTTAAGTAAAAACCTGATTCGTTTCATAAAGCAACATTAGCCAATTGTCTAATTTTATTGCCAAAAGTTAGTCATATTTTACTTTGGAGGACAAGAAGAATACTAGACATCATTGCAATGCTTCTAGAGCCTGCTTGTTTTGGCAGTGAAAATTTTTTTTTGAAAAAAATTAAAATTTTTTTTTGCTTCAAATTATTATTATTATTTTTATATTTTTATATTTTTTTGATGTGTTGATATAAAAAATAAAAAAATATTTTGATACATTACCAAATGAAAAACAATTTGTAAAACAATCACTACCAAAATGTCAAATAGGCTCATAATTAGGGGTAAGAGTAGGCATTAATAACTGTACTAAAACAACAGAAAAAAACTTCTTTGTCCATCCTTGTCGTTTTATTTATTTTCAATTTCTTTCTTAATTTGTTTATTTAATCCTTTTGTAATATAATTACTTGAGATAAAGTTTTACAATGACTACAGAAAGATAAAAGTAAAAGAGAGAGGATTGCAATATAAAATACAAAGAAAATATGTGGTCAATCTCAAAGTTTTTTAAATTTTTATTTTTGTTTAAAAGTTTATTTTATTTATTTTTCAATTCTCATGATTGAAAAAGAAGAGAGAAACTCGATGAAAAACAAAGAAGGAAAAAGAAGGTTATCGGTTAAGCACATTCCAGCCATAAAAAAAAGATATCTATGTCAATGAGTTTTTGTTCTCGAGAGAATTTTAATGGAGGTGTTTTTGTCCCTCTAAACATGGTTGAAAAGGTAGGTCGGGTTCTGTTTGATTTATTTTTATTTTTAGCGTGATTTGTTTTTCTTTTAGGGTCGTTAAGTGATTTTTTAAGGTTTATATTGTGTTTTGGATATGTTTTTAGGCAAAAAAACAAGTTAAAATTGGGTCGAAAAACAAGAATCCTGATTTCCATTAACCAGAGGTGACCAGAAAAAAAAAGACCAATTGATGATAGGTTGTTTGCCACTGTAGGTGACCTGTACTTGTCTTAAAAAAATAAAAAAAAATACAGGAGCAAATGAAGCGTAAAGGCTAGGCTTCTAGGCTCAAGCATACCTAAGTTTTTGCTTTTTTTTTTATTAAAGTTATTTGTCTTAGTTTATTACATTTTTCATTTTTTCAACTAAAAAAAATATGATACATGAAACATATTCATAATTTAATTACTTTTATATCATGTTAGAAATTTATTTGAAATCATACCCACAATATAAATATAAACAACATGTTTGTGTTTTTTAATTAAAAACATCATGATATATTAAATTACATTGATAATATTAACACATTCCTTTATTATGTTTGAAATTAACTTTGGAATTCTCTTTGCATCAAAGCACAAGTGATAATACTAGTTAAATTCTATAGAAATGTAAAAAACACTTAAAAGAGAATTTAAAGGATAGTAAAGTATTATTTATATTTTTTATAACTGAAATTGAAAATAGAAAAACAAATGTTTCCAAAAAAACATATAAAGATAACCAATTGTCAAGATCTTTTATAATCAAACAAAGAGATTTTCAAAAACTAGTTTGTATGCAAGTTCATTGTAAACGACCTCCACATTATCAATATTTTTTATTTTATTTTATTAATTATTAATTTTTTATCTTCACTTGAATGATTTTAATTTATTTATAAAATCAAATACATAATTTTCCTA
>Ga0307509_10004646_pt1 | contig 19622 bp, 23 predicted proteins | sample 10_EM_MG_FD_202245 | JGI IMG/M metagenome (GOLD analysis project Ga0307509, IMG submission 202245) | Populus trichocarpa ectomycorrhiza microbial communities from riparian zone in the Pacific Northwest, United States - 10_EM | ecosystem: Host-associated > Plants > Roots > Unclassified | place...
CAAATGTTCCCACTCGACCCTGAAGCGGTCTCTGACACCGACGAGCGAGCTGATGTCAATCACGACCGGCCGACCAATTAACCACTCCAAAGGGACCTCGTCAATCTTCCTCCCGTCTTTGTAGAAGTGGTGGGGCGCGTCGATGTGAGTGCCCGTGTGGGTGCCTAGGCGGAGAGCGTGAACCCGGCACCCGTCTCCTCTTGGAAATTCGAAGGCGGGTTTGGCGGAGAACTTTGGGTCGTCTGGGTATATGTGGATGTCCGACTCGAGGGTGTGGGTCAAGTCTACGATTTTGGCCATTTCTTTGGGGTGAGACGCTGAGAGTAGAGCGTTGGCATTTACGCGTGGCACGGCGTGGTCCCGATAAGGAAGTTCAATCCTAGTATGTAATTCATCCCACCCATGCACGGGCCACCGACATCTCTTTTTTACACGTTAATTTATGCATATCCCGTAACAGTACACTCAAAGACAAGGCGCGGCTGCTTGAGAACTGAGGCCTGAGGCTTGAAGCTTGAAGTACTGACCACCAACATCCAATTGTAAGGACCATGACTTTCGGTCTCACTCGCACGGGGTTCGACTCGGAATTTGTTGCCACCCCCACCCGGTAATCGGTGAATACCACGTCCTTATGTTAACCGACCATCAGGGTGAACACAGTGTCGGTACCCCCGGCCTCCCCAACCGCCAAGGTGTCGGGCTCATGGCCCATCGTTTGAACCCACTCGAAGTGCCGGATGCCATGCCCCCCCGAAGCGGCCCTGTCAAAGGATTTGTTGACGATACCACGGCCGACGGGGGCTTCCTTTGTTTGGCGGACCACCATGCATCATGGCCCACCCCCAGAGAGCATATAAACCGACGCAGGTGCCCAAGCATCCAGACAATTGTGGCGACACTACACACACTATGGCCGCCCCTTCCGCTCATTCTGAACAAGGGTCCTCCGCCGGAAGGCGGAGTGCAATCTATCTCCCGGATGGCTTGGCCGCAAAGTTACTGAGCGTCTGCGACGTCACTGCCGGGGTGGAATCATCTGAGCCGGACTCTCCAATCCACCACGATCTTGACGACCTGTGGTCGGGCATCTTAGCATCCCCCGTCGATTCGGTCGGAGCGGAAGAGGTCATCCGACGTTTCGTGGAGCGATATGGCCTGGTTCCCTGTCTCTCAGGCTCGGACCTGAGCTGGCTTCATGAAGTGGAGACCCTTGAAACACCCCCCGAGGACCTGTACAAGGGTCTTTTGGAGGCTGCCTTTGGGAACCCTAGTGGTGGAACCACATTCGAAAACGCAGTACAAGACACTGCCCCCCAAATGGGGGTTTCTTTCCTTAATGTGAGTTTCCTTCTCAATACATGAGCGTCCATGCGCAAGAGTTTCGCGTCGCGACTCTGGCGCCCCTCAATTTCAGGCAGTGAACTTGGGATTTACCGATCTATTCTAGCTCGATGATGAAGTTGATGACCCAGCCGAACGGACCCCTCAAATCGATCGCCTTCCCCCATCCCTCGACCTTCCTGGGGCGCACTCCTCTCGTGGGGCTCCGAGAATCTACTACAACCGCCCACACACCCCACAGGTCGTCAGAGTTGACATCTCTCAAAAACAATCTTACGACTATTGGGCGGTGCCCAACATTGGGAAGAAACCGAGCCTCTTCCCTCCCACGCTCCGCAATATCAAGGACTGGGTCTTCTGGCGTAAGGTGTACGGGAGGCCTTGATACCCTATATACCATGCCCTCCCTTCATTTAGGCCACTCTTTGTATGTAAACTGTGTATATGGTGTTTCCCTATGTGAACATTCTGGTTTCCGGACTACACTAGTTCAAGTACGCCATCAGGCGATTTCGTGGCGGCATGGAGGGTTTATCCATGGCTTCGATTTCACTTGATGGTATGTTTTTTGATCGGCCACCCCACTCGGCGATGACGATCAGGACGGCCTCAAACGATTTCTACGGATCACTACCAACGTTTCGTATCACTTGGCAGCCGTGAAACAGCACAGCAGGGTCTCCCACTCACACGTTGGACTGGGCATCACCTCCGCGCTCCGTGACCTATCGTCCGTACTAGCGTGGTGGCTGCCCCGCTCCGTCCCAGCACACCGTATGCAGGACCGCGTCTGCCGCCGCTCACTTCAGTTCCTTTGAACTAGGACCACGGACCAGGGCGCCTCGTCCCATTTTCAATCATGCATCTCGTAAACAACAGACGCCGCCCGCTTTCCGACAAGGAACTTTTGAATTGGAGGCTGACCGCAGTGCGGTGCTCACTTGCTGTCATCAGTTTGGATAACACCACACCGTTGATTGCAGTGATTCTGGCGCCCTCACTCCAATGCCACATATAAGGGTGGGGGGCCCGGAACTCCAGCCCTTTCTCCATTGCGCAGGCGCTTTCGTCTCTCACTTTGGGTTTTCTTCTATTCTGAGCTTTTCTCTCAAGGTTGATACGAAATCATGGTCATGTCGCATCTCTCTCTTCGAATTCTCTTCCTCGCACTGGTTGCCTGCGTTGGGGTCTCGGCCCTCTCTCTCCCTCATCGTCGTTCAGACTTGGAATCCCCCGTGGTCGAAATCGAATACGCAGCTTATCAAGGAGCGTCGGAGGGTAACGTACAGCATTTCCTCGGCATCCCATACGCCCAGCCTCCGTGAGTGTCTCCTCAGAGGTTTGATCACGCTAGAAGGACCAGGCTGACGGTTGATTTAGTGTGGGCGACCTCCGTCTTCGCAGGCCCCTCCCGATCCCCCGCGCTGGTTCATCGAAGGAGTTGTTCCCTGCTCTCGAGTTCAGCCACTCTTGCCCTCAACAAAACTACACACTCCCGAAGTTGCCAGATATTGACTACTCCCCGCTTCGCGGTTTCGTCACTAAGGTCAACTCATCGGAGGACTGTGAGTACAATCGTACGACTTTCCACTTAAATGTAACGAGAAAACCCTTCCAGGTCTTTACCTGAATGTGTTCCGTCCTGCCGGAGTTCCCGCCGACGCTAAGCTTCCTGTCATCGCCTACGTCTATGGAGGTGGATTCGCTACCGGAGATGCTTCTTTATTCAACGCATCCGCCCTCGTTTCTCGTTCTGTTCAACTCGGCGATCCTGTCATTTACGTTTCCTTCAACTATCGTGTGAATGGTTTCGGTTTCTTGGCTGGCAAAGAAGTTAAGGAGGCTGGTGTTGCAAACCTTGGTATCCACGATCGTGAGTGACCCATCATGAAAGAGCGTACTCGGCTCACGCCTTGATCTCGTTCTTATCATCTGCAGAGCGAATGGCCTTGGCTTGGATCCGGGAGTTCATTGACAGCTTCGGTGGGGATCCCGATAAGGTCACCCTCTGGGGTCAAAGTGCAGGGTCTTTGTCTATAACCACCCACCTGGCCACACACCCAGACAGGGACGACACTCCCTTCCGCGGAGTCATGATGGTCAGTTGCAAAGTTCGAACTCAAAAGGGGCAATATTCTTATCGTGATACCGACAGCACTCGATCTTCTCCTCTCCCACCGTTACCACGGACCATCCCAAGCACCAGGCCTTCTACGATTCCATCGTCGATCGGACCAGGTGCTCTGGACAGAGCTCGACCCTTGAGTGCCTCCGTAAGGTGCCATTCGAGAAGTACATGAACGCGGTCAACCAGCTCCCGAGCTTGTTCTCCGACCGGGGCCTCAACCTCACTTTCGGTATCTCTGTCGATGGTCACCTGCTCAACAAGACCCTCAAGGCTGCTTTCCGTGATGGAGAGTTTAGTAGTGTTCCTATCATGTTGGGCAGCACTGACGATGAGGGAACGTAAGTATTGGGACGTTAGCGTTCCAACCCAGGTCGTTGACTAGTCGTATTTTCTTTCTTTCAGGATATTCACCGTCCCTGCTATCCAAGGGGTCGGCGACGACGCTCAATTCCGTACCTTTATTGAGAAGTACTATGTTGGAGGAGCCAACTCATCCACTGTCGACCGCATCATGACCGCCTACCCTGCGGATCGTGACTTTGTTAGTCGAAACCCTCACCCTTTCACTCCACATTCACTCAGCGTATTCTTTTAGGGCTCACCCTTTGACACCCCCACCATCCAGTACCAAGGCTTGTACGTGAATCACACAACCGCGCCGTTCCCAGCAGGTACTTACTCTCCCGCTAGCCCCGAGTTCAAGCGTATCGCTGCCTTCCAAGGAGACTTCGTTGTCGGTTCCGCAAGGAGGGCTATGTTAGAGGCTGTTTCCAAGGTCCAGGGTGCCTTCGTCTGGCGTGCGTCCCACCCGATCGTCTTGTCCACCCCCGCTGACTCGTGCTGCAGTGTGGAAGCGAAAGAAGGGCGTTAAGTATCTTGGATCCGTCCACGGTGGAGAGCTTCCTGAATTCTACGGGATATCACAAGAGGTCACGGACAAGGTCGCGTTGGACAGCGTCTGTGAGTTTTTGGTCGCGGGGCTTGAGGCTGCGATGTTATTATGAGACTGATCCCCCCTGCTCCAGTGTCGTTTGTCAACTTCCAAAACCCCATCCCACCCAAGAATCGCTTCTCTGGTTCACTCCTACACAATATGACTTGGCCCAAGTGGGGTTCGGATCACGATCGACCTCCAGTCTTCCTCTTCGGCGACAATCCTGGGGAAACCTACGGGCTCGTCCCAGACACGTACCGAAAGCCCAACATTGAGCTCCTCACTCAGGTACAGGTCGAGCTCGGCGTATAAACCTGTTCACTTTCATTTTCACGATTCTAATGCCGCGCCCACGCACAACAACGATACGATACGCGATCATTTTTGGGAGAGGGATCCGGCAATCCCTCTGAGTTAATTAACTTATTCAAACCCCCTTTTTTGGCTTCGCTCTTGAGTTTGAGGATTCATGACCGTTTGATGTTCACGGTTTCCTTGCAACGATCATACCTGTATCCCTAGATTTTGTATTACCCTTTAGCTCAGATATCCCCAATGTTCATTCTTGAGAGACTATATTGTTGCGTGATCGTTTCATTTCAGATTGGGATGGGTTCCCCACCGCCGGGTCGGCGGCCCTACTAAGGTGAAGATGGTTTCACGGCGATCACCAGGACGGCGCTCTCAGAACCACCATGTTCGACTCACTCTTGGGCAAGAAGAAACCGTCGAAAAATTTCAGGGAGAAACATGTTTTCGCCCAGTAGGCATCTCGTTTTATCGAACCCCGCCCATCGTCGGTCTCTTATATATCTCCCGTGGCGAACAGCTTCATGGTGGGGAACACCCATGTAAATCCACCCAACGGTCAATATTTCGGGTGGGAGCTGAAAGCGTCACCATAGCCATACACGGTCCAAGACTGGGTAGATGACATTCGATTGGCTCATGCCAGCGGATTGTGAGTATCTCTGAAGTGACGAAATGCGCGTAACCGAGACGCCGAAAACGACTTCACCCACTGTCAGCGACGGGTTCGCTCTCAACGTCGGTCTGGAAGACTGGCAGGTCGACCGGGTCCATGATTGCTACAACGCTGCGCAGAGCATCGGTTTACCCTTCAAACTCTTCATCAGCTTTGACATGACGTGGGTGCACCTTGCCAGGTTTCCCCCTCAGAATCGTGCAGGCCCTGACTCCTGGCCTTGCGGATGGCTAGGTGTACCCCGTGCGCGTCCCCAGACGATATTGGCTGCCTGTTGCGCTACATACAGCCCTTCTTGAACCATGGGAACCAATATTACAGAGAAGGAAAACTCGTGATCTCGACTTTCGCGGGACAGGACAGTAAATTCGGACATCATACACCTGAACACGGATGGGCTCATACCAAGAAGAAGTTGGAAGAGGTCACTCCCGTAGGTAGACGCGGCTGCGTGTGTCATGTCGTCATTAACCTGCTGGCCGTGTTAGATTTGGTTCATCCCATCTTTCTTCATAGATCCTAGAAGATACCCTTCGCTCCCGTTCATGGATGGGTATTTCAACGTGCGTCCCTTGTCCTCCGAACCTCTCGGAACGGTCACTTTAAAAAGCTCGTGTTTCTTAGTGGAACGGGGGCTGGCCGATCCATTTGAATAAGGGTTCCCCTCCTCCTGAGATAAGATCAGCCAGTCTCGATACGGATCGGCACCATTTCCACCATTTAGGTGGGCGGGCGTTCATGGCTGCTGTATCCCCGTGGTTCTTCACGGTCAGCCAAAGCAAATCCGGTCGGACTTAACCCCAGCTAACCGAGTCTTAGCATTACGGTCCGGATTCTTGGAACAAGAATGTGAGAACCCATCTGGGGGTGTGGAGTGGATGCCCTAACCATCATCATAGTGGATCTATCGAGGAGATGACCATCTCTTCGTTCGCAGGTGGGAACAAATCGTCGGAATGAGAGACCAAGTCGATATGGTTCAAGTCATCTCTTGGAATGGTATGCTACCCGTTTCCTCGCCGCGACTTTGATCACTGGCGAATCGCACCGCAGATTACGGAGAATCACACTACGTGGGCCCTATTAAAGGTGCCCAACCTAATTCCCAAGCCTGGGTCGACGGATTCCCCCACGAAGCATGGGCAAAACTCAACTCCTACTTTTCGTTCGCGTTCAAGAAAGGGTATTATCCGAAGGTTCAGCGTGACGAGATATTCGTATGGGGTAGGCCGCACCCTAAAGCGGCCAACGCGAGCCATGACCATGTCCCCCGTCCGGATCATTGGGAATTGGTAGGGTTTCTAATGTTTCAACGGAGATTGAGACATACGTCCTCACATCCATACCATCCTCCCGCAGGCCGATGATAAGTTTTGGGTTGTGGTTCTTGCCACTACGCCAGGCACAATATGGCTATCATCGGGGGAGTATGCCAAATCGTGGAACATCCCAGCTGGGCTATCCAAATTATCGCACCCGCTGGAACCCGGTGGCACAATGAGGGCATCATTATATCGAGATGAAAATCTCGTCACGCATGTCGACGCCGCCGAACTCGGGTTCCATTTTAACCCCTCTCCTGGAGTATACAACTTTAACGTATTGGTTGCAATGTCGTCGTAATGGTGGAAGTGAAGTACTGTACAGTATGTGTATGTACACGATTAAAAAGTAACGATTTTTAGAAGACCCCCTGAAGCCCATCCTCTTGCGACCCCTTTAGGAGGTCTTTGGACTCGCGAGAAAGTCGCGAGATAGAGTGCTTGTCGCTTCCGATATTTTCCAGGACTTTCTTCGCAACACTTCGCAAGAGACCCATTTCTTGGAAGAGACCACTCTGCTCCGGATCGTCTGCAGAGAGGACGGCGGAAGTTATATTTGAGCCCAAAACCGTTGCTGGCGTTCCTTCAACCAGGTGTGATCTATAATCTGTGTGAGTTGTGTGAGGGCAGGAAGCACGTCGACGACATACTGTGCGATAGGCTTTAATAATTGAGGTGTGGTAGAGAGCGACACGAACAACACTCCCATAGACTGGCAATACGATTCTACGCGCTAGAGTGAGAGAGTATCCTCGAGTGTACGGAATATTCCACTATCTCACCTTCATGACGTTCTTTAAAGGCATCAGATATCAATTCTGCGCACAACTCCTTAGATTTCTCTCCCACGTTTGAGCCACCATTCTGAATGACGTTGGCCAGGGCCAGAACAAAACTTCCAGCAATCGAGTCTTCGTTGTTCCTAGCTCCCCCGATGAGTTCAGTGATCACAGGATCCACTCGAGGCTGGTTCCTCATCAAGGCGCCGAGCCCTTGCGCGGCTTTTGTGCGGACGGCTAGACTTGCAGGGTCACCAACGCTCTTAACGAACGTGCGTTGGAGTTGTGGGAAAAACGGCTTGACGAAGGTGGGAATCCTTTCCAACATAGTCGCCAGTGCGGTCAAGATGGCGATCTTCACGGCCGGTGGGTGAGTGGTCGCTTGGGTGGCGACACGGATGAGAGGCCCAGTGAAGGAAACGACAAATGGTTTTATGGAGTTCTCCTCGGTCCTTTCCACAAGGTCTCCAATGGCGTAGGCCGCCTGTTCCCTCTGATCGTTGCTTCCTGATGTCAAACCACCGATAATAACAGGGACCATGGGCGAAATGCCCTTTGGAAGGCTGAAACCAGGAACCCAGACGCCTGGAGCTCCCGTTGATTCGATCGTCCTGCGCAACGGAACGACAAGGGGCTCGACCTCTTCTTTAGGAACAGACTTGATGAAGGTATCCAAGGCTTGGAATGCCGCGGTGTGCACCTCGAGTTGCGGATCGTCCATCAACGTGACGAGCTGACGGATCCAGTCAACACGGTACAGCGAAGCGTCCAAGTCGGATGTCTCGCAGAACGTGGCGAACACACGACATGCACTGGCACGGCGCTTCGGGTCATTGTGTTTGGCCCTAGGTTACCGTGAGTGGATTGTAGTGCAGGGGATCACACGTAGACTTGCCATTCTAAGAGAAGGAGCATGAGGGCGTGCAGACCTTCGATATCGACAATGGATCCTAAAAGGGTCTCCAAGGTTTCTTTGACGGCATCACTAAGCTCCTCGTCTGTGGTTGTCTCCAGCTCGTGAACGAGAGCCCCAACGACAACAGTAATTCTCCGGCTGAGGGCATTTCCTGCCATCGTCACGAGAGACCCAAGGGCGTGGGCATTGAATAACGTCATCGGGCTTGCAATAAGGGTCGGGATGAGAATTGGGAACACAGTGTGAGCGCGGACCTGAGCCCATCATCAGTTGCTTCAGCGGGAGGTTGTGCATCCGAAACCTACATTCATGACTTCCTTGAGAGCTTGCAGGGCTGTCCCGGAACTCTCTCCCGGTTGGCGGAGGGCCTCCAAGAGGGTAGGGATGGTCTGATCAACTGCTTTTGATCCAAGCTGTTCTTGCAGGATATCGAAGGCTCTCGCAGCCGCGGTCCGTACAATGGCTTCGTCGTCAACAAGAGAGGATCGGACGATAGTAATGATCGCGTTTTCTTGATTGTCTCGTTGTGCGTCGGTCGTGCTTTGCCTGCGCGGGGAGTTAGAGCACCCAAGAACAAACCCGGTGTCAACACGCACATAAGTTCCGCAAGCAGCAGACAAGCGCCAGCCCTTGTCCTTGCATCCTGAGAGGTAGAGCGCTCCTTGAGAACCACGATAATATCTGCCAACAGCTTTTCCCCGGACTTCTTGCACAATTCCGTGGCAGTTCTAGAGGCGGTCTACAGAGGTTTAGGGGAAATTTGTTCTCAACCTTGCGAGGGCATACCTCTTGTTGTTCGAACTCTTCACTGGAGACCAACTTGACGAGTTGGTCGATTAGCTCTGAGAGGATCTCGCGAACTGAGGGATGTTCAGGCGAGTCTACTGAGGATCTGGAGGAAACTCTGACCTGTCCTCGGGGTGTTGTGAACGAGTGCCTTCCAGATGTGGATGGATGATTGCCGGACGACATTGACAGCGTCTTGCCTCGCGATGAACAAGGCAGAGAGAATCCTGTCGCGCCTTTCTCTTCCCAAAACTTCGACAAGGGCACGTTTGGACGATTCCACAACGACAACATCCGTGGCTTCATCCTCCTCGATCTCGTTCTTGCCGCTAATACCCGTGATCTTAAACAGGAGCTCCCCGACAAGGGTAATCGAAGATTGCTGCGGAAAATTCCATGTCAGGTGTCAGTCGTGCAGAAAACAAAAACACAACGCACTCTAATTCTCCAGCCAGAATCAAACATTCCGTTCTCAAGCTCGGGCAAGAGGAGATCAATGGCTTTGTTGGCGTAGTTGGTCACGATCATTCTTCCAGCTCTCATGGCAGCATCCCGTACAAAATCTTCAGAATCCGCAAGGCCCCCTAGGATCGGGGAAATAATCCTTGGGAGATGTGGCTGGAACCTGGTTCCGAATGTGGTGGGTAGGAATACCAGGAGAGTCATGAATCCTTCCTTAACCGTACTACGGGGGGATTGTGCGTTGGCAATGATGTCCGGGAGAAGACCCTCAAGACGTTCCATCCCCAATCCCGCCAGGACTTCGCTGAGACCTTGTGCAGCTCCCTGTCTGTCGACACCGGACGTGTCCGCTTTAAGAGTACGTAGGAGGCCAGGCACCAGATCTGGGAAATGGGCCTCTCCCAACCGCTCTACAAGCGTACCCAGAGCCTTGGCTGCGGTAGCACGAGCCTCGGGCACTGGGTCCACCAGAACGACGTGTATGAGAGGAAGCAACCGGGAAAGGTATGGTACGAAGTCTTTTGACTCGGTCAGTGAGGCTAGATTACCGACGATCTGGGAGGCTCTTCGTTTGGTATCCGCACCACGTTCACGCAAACCGCGCTCAAGAATGGGGACAACCTGGAACCAGCTATTAGTGAGCGTTGCGGGCGCTATCTTGAATTACACACCAAAGCCAACGACGAAAGATCGATATAATGCATAAAGGAGGTTTTCAGCAGGGCGGAAAGCGCATTCGGGGTCTTGGCGGGATCGACAAGGGCTTTCAGGAACACCGGGACAAGGGCTTGGATCTCCGGGTTGCTGATAACTTCGCCAAACTGCTTCAAACTCTTGTTCGCGGAGGATTTGACTTGGGCATGCGAATCCGTCAAGACACCGGTGAGGCGGGGGATGACAACGGGAAGTGATTGAGAAAGTTGTCGTGGAGCGCAGTAAGCCATCATTCCGAGCAGCTCGATAGATCCCTTCTTCGTCCTCCACTGCTTCTCATCAAGACCAGATAGTAAATCAGGAAGTATGAGCTTGACTCCGTAACCTGACATGTTCCCCATCATCACTCGGGCAGCATCCTGAGCTGCTTCTCGGACTTCTGGGGTTCCATCACCGAAAGCAACAAGAAGCAGGGGAATAATGTGAATCACGTATGGCTCGAAGGCACGCGTGAGAGTGGCAGACATCGTTTCGAAAGCCATCACCGCACCCTGACGAGCCTCGTATCGTTTTTTGTCTTCGACGTACCCCTTCAAACGAGGAAAGACGCCGTACTCCTTGACGCCCCGGATCCCGACACCCTTTATGACACCCGCAAGACCATACGCGGTCCCGCGTCGGGCAGCATATTTCGGCGCTTCTGCCAGGTCCACCAGGAGCCGGTCGACGAGTTGTTGGATGGGTGACGTCATCTTGTTGACGAGGGGAGCAAGGCAATCTGCAACTGCGATTTGGACCTGTTCCGCTGGCGTCTTCAGAGCTCCGACTAGTCGTTCAACCAGCGCCGGCATCCGCGGATCCGACGGGTCAAGGTGACGGCCGAGGCGACCGAAGAGGATAACCACGGCCTCCTGGATTTGATCTTGTGTCTCGGTGGTCGAAGGCGCGACGAGTTGTGTCTCGAACATCGATATGAGGCCAGGGAGGGAAGATGCTCCATGAAGGTCGATCACCGCCGTGCCGGCATCCAGCATGGCCCGACGGACGTCTGATTCTCTATCTGCGAGAGCTTCTTCCTTGATAAGGAAGACAAAGAAAGGCTCAACCTCGGACCGTGTGAAGGAGGGGGCGAGGTGCTTGAAAGTCTGGCCAATGGCCACCCGAGCAGGCCACGGATCCGAACGGGTGAGACTGGACTCGATGACTATTCCCTGTAAAACTTTGAATGTTTTGTTCAGGGAATAAATATCAAAAACCTTACATATTGGTCGAATTCTGGGGCAAGTATCTTCGCCTGCAGAGATCGTTAGTAACTGCAGTCGGCTGGACTTCGGGCAATCCCACCTTCTCACGGTACAATTCGCGCAGCGTCCCAATCGTCGGAGAGACCGACTGTGGCCACTGCTCCACCGACTCCGCGAGGGCTGCAGCAACGCCGACGCGAACATAGGAATTCTCGTGGTCTATCCGTATGTGTTACTGATAACGATTGAGTGGAGGAACTGAGAAGCATACCCAGGTACGGAGTCAATGTGTCGAGGAAGGCCTCTGGAATATCCAACCCATTGTCTTCCCAGAGGTGTTGAGCAAGGCGGGAGTTTTGTTCGTCATCGTCGTGGGTGGCGATTAGGAGTTCGGGTGACCAGTCCAGGTCGGTCAGATCAAACGGCTACCAAGCGGGTTAGATGGATTTTTCTCCATGTCCTCACCACCCACCTGGAGTGCTTGTAAGCTCGACGTCCGCACGTATACTTCTTGCGTCAAGGTCCCACGGAGTAAAACCGAATTTTCCTCAGGAGTGGCGTTGGCATGGATCGCTTGCCCGATGTCAATCAATGCGAAGGACGCGTCCTTCGCGAGTCTGGGTTGTTGACGTATCACATGTATCAAGCTCTCCATGATCGACTTCCTCGGGAACGCTGCATCCGAAACTGAAAATTGCTGACTGAATTAGAGTCAGGTGAGGAGATTTCAGGAGACTGACATTGTCCAGCGTGGAATTTGATCACATCGAGGGCAAGGGTGATTTGCTCGAGGGGGTCATCTTCCTCGGTGAGGGAAATACCACCTTTTAGCAGCACTCTGGTCAACAGTGAGGAGCAAAGAGAGAACGTCGCAGCATCCACAACGTTTTGTTCTGAGACCGTGCGGAGCCGATAAAGGACTCGTAAAACTAGATCTGTGACGTGTTAGCACCCTCCACAGCAAGGGGATAAGTGCGGGTCCTTACGATTGAGTGGTTCTTCTTGCATGTGGGAGGGGATTCCACCAACTTCGAAGGAACGTAATATAGCAACGGCAATCCAAGTACGGGTCGATTCCAACCTCTCTGATGAAGCCTCGTTCACCCTCTGACGAGTCCACATCAGCGCAGGTTCCCGAGAATCTGGTCCACGGACTCACGATGAACGTGTTGAATGGTTTATCTCCGACCAAGGCCACGGAAGCTTCGGTGAATGCGTTCAGGAGAAGAATCGAAAAGGTTTGTGGAGCGTAAGCGCGGAACTCTTCGACGCCCGCGGAAGAGAGGGAATGTACGAGTTTCAGCCCATGCTCCAGCTCGGCCTTGGTCCTAGAAACGCGCGTCCTAATTTCTGCTTCCTTTCGGAGTTGCTCATTGACGAGGGCCTGATCTTTCTTGGATAATGTGACCTGAGTGTTCTTCGCGTTCAACTTCTGACGAACTTCTGCCTCCCATTTCGCATCCGCGTAGCCTTTTCCCTTCTTGTCCAATACATCGGGTTTCTTATTTGCGAGGACTGACGCGGTAGTTGAAAATGCTATCCCTCGCTTCTCACAGGAATCACGCACCATCGACATATACGGAGCCCTCGGGGGTGCCCCAGATTCCGAGGTCACTAGGAGTGAGCGTCTTCAAATCGGCACTCTCCAAGTCCGATTTGACACACTCCAGGACCTTGGGAATCACGAGCTCCGGCCAAACGAAGGTGAGAGTTCGGATAGCATTGTATCCAGCCTCCGCGAATGGTTGAACCTAAGGCCAGGTTTAGCGAGCCTCTGACGCTCATGCAAACAGCCCGCCTACGTTTGAGTTCGTCGCATCAAGGGCAACCTTCAGTAGATCATCCAATTTAGATTCGACGAGTTCACGGGGATCCACGTTCGCCCTTTGGCAAATCTCGATCCAAAGAAGTTGAGAAGGCCCTGCTAGAGGGGATTCATCAGTACCAAGCAGATATATGCGCGTTATTGCAGCTCACAGATCCGCTTATGATGTGCCAAGGCGACCAAATTCGTGAGGATTCGTTTGCGGACCTCGAGGTCTGTATCCGCCGGGAGTGCAGAGGAGGCAGAGAGAATGGGTGACAAGCGAATCTGGTAGTCAGCGGATCTCTCGGTCTCTTCCGGTACGGTTTTTGCGGGCGGCTTCTCCCCTCGGGACAAGAAAGCAACCAACGCGTCGGCAACCAGCTGGTTGACCAATCCTGGTTCAGTCTGCGCAACCGATCGAAGGACAGAGTGAAGTTGACTCCTGATAACGTGAGACTTGGACTCAGTTCCCACGTGGACGAGCAACGACCCCGCTTGGAGACTTCGGAGACAGGTTCAGAATACTGGCCCTACAGTTGAACGGCAGACTGCGTACCGAAGGGGTGCGTTCTTCGACAGTTCTTCGGAGAGAAAAGGTATCGTGACTTGGATAGCCCTGAGCAACCAGGACAACTCATCCGCATCGGACAGTTTTTGGTAAACCTTGTCAAGAAAGAGGAAAGATGGTTTAGGAGCAGCAACCGAAAGGGACTGGATGGTAGGATTTCTGGAGATAACGGAATCTAAAATCGCGATGAGTTCCACTCTTTGGGCCCGGAGCTGGGGGAATTACCATGCTTTCCGCTCCACTTCAGCGGCCCAAGCAAGAGGGCGACCGCGGCGTATCCTTCCAAGGGACCGGCGGCGACTCCGACTGGATTAGCGGACACATTTTTCAAACTTGTTTCCAAAGCAGGAAGGATCGCCTTAACCAACGCGGCAGGGGCCTCGGTTTCTAGCGAATCCAGGGACCATATAGCGCCTCCAATGGCGGAGTAAAATGCTCTTCGGATTGGAGGTTTCGCATTTGCGAGTTCCTTCACTATCGCGTTCGTCGCAGGCGCGGGTAACACTTCGTTCACTCGCAGCTGGTAAGAAAGGTGGGAGGAGAGAGCTGAGCTGAGAGCCGTGATCGCGGGATCGCTGGTTTCCTTGGTCAAAAGGGCAGGGACCGACGAAACAACCTCGGGTGACGTGACGGGGGATGATGGTAGCGATCGTAACATCGTATACAGGGCGACGCGGTGGTCTGGTCCACTCGTCTTCCCGGCCTTTGGGAGGCTGAGTACCTCCGTGACAGCACTCTTCAAGTCCTCGAGTTTTTCAGCATGTTTCGAAACAATTATCTTGAACAGTTCGATCGCGTTCGACCGAACAACCGCATTACTCGACTTAGAACAGTTCAGGATCGGTGTCAGGACACGCTTGAATGCGCCTTGTGGTAAGAAAGAGGGGTATGCACGGAAAAACTCGCAGATCACTGTCGAACGCAGATGAGAGTGTGTCGGGATACTTCGCGTGCAGAGTAAACATACCAGGAAGGGAAACCTCCGGGGAGCGGAGGACCGACTTCTCAACTGTGGGAAGGATGGATGATATCAGATCTTCTTCGGTTACGGAGGTCTCGATGAAGTCGTGGAACGCGTTCTGGGGGGAGAAGGTTAGCTTGGTTTTGGCGAAAGTGGCCTGGGCTTACAGCTTGATGTGGGGAAATTGGCGTTTTCGACATGAAGACGGAGCCGGTGTAAAATGCCAAGACCGAAGCCTACGAGGGCGTTAGTAAGGTTGAGAACCACAAGGTAGATCCAAAAAAGTACCTTGTTTTCCGGGGTGACCCCCCTCAGATTTTCATCCTTACCCTTCAGCCGCAGCGAGACATCAATTGCGGTCCCGATCAGTGGGAGGTACGCGAAGGGCGTCGATCCCGACTTGGCCAACGTGATGGATGTATCGATGACCTTGGGAATCCATTTTGCGGCCTGGTCACTTCTCTTCAATCAATAGCAGGAACACAGAGATAACGTTGCACTCACGGATCGCAGTGCCCTCCGTAACCTCACCCTCGTGGCCTTCGCGATGCCGTGACGCGTTTTTCCGGATGTATGCAGTATCGAGTCAAGAAAAATGGCGATAACCCCAACGAGTACATTCCACCCACGAGTCTTGGGGAAATCTTCGTTGACTTTCAGACATGCCGTGTAGATAACGCAACACCAGGTAAACGGGACGAAGAGGCCGGTGGTGGATCCCGACCTATCGAGATATATGAGTGCCTCAGCCGTGTCTGGAAACGTTCCGTGCGTACCCTGGGAGGACTTGTTTTGATACTCGACTGGCCTCACCCACACACCATCCCAAGATCTTCTCCGTGATCGCGCCGCCTTGGGGTTGGTCACGGAGCACTATTTGCGTGATGACACCTTCAACAGCTTCTCTTGACCTGGCGTCGGTATATCGTGTGTAAATTTGAGTGAAGATTCCGAAGATCTCCAATGTCTGCGTCGCCGTCAGATCTTCCAAAACTTCAGTCTTGTGATCGCTGTGAGCTTCGGACCGGACGACTCACTTTCGTCTTTGACAAGAGGCACCACCAGCCCTTCAAGGAAGTCTGTTCTAGTTTTCGTGCTGCTCGATGAGAGGTTCGTCTGAACGATTTGAACGCCGTTTGTCCAGTCCGCAAGGACGCGATTCTTGTCCCATTCGTCGGTTCCAGCGTTGTCAGAGCCTTCCGGGGCGATGGTGGATGCAAACACCCATTGTTCAACATCAGCTTTGCCCATCCTTAAGCCGCGATCTGCATAAGACGAGACACGGAGACGGAGGAGGAGCGGTGACCGAAGCGTGAAGCGCGCAGTTTGGCAAATTTGAGACCACGTGCACTAACATTCGATCGGGCGAAGTTCAACCACGAACTAAGCGCCGTCGAACCTCATTTCCCGACTCCGTGTGGATGTGCGTTTATAAGTCCATTGCAGGTGAGCATATATGAGAACAGTGGGATACAGGAAAACATAACGCAGTACAGTCTACTTGAAAACATACGGATACTGGATGATCTAGGGGTACAGATGATGGATAGAGTGCGCGTGCCATCGAGAACGAAGTGAAAGCGAACCAACGATCTACTCGAAATCCTCGTCATCGGAATCGGAAACAGGGCCTAGAAATGCGCAGATGAAACGGGCAACAGAGTTGGGGTCTAGTGTGTCATAATCTTCATCCTCGTCGTCATCGTCTTCGAGCTCGTCGTCGGCGAAGTCGGCCTCAAACTCGATGTCACAATCAAGATCATCGTCAGAACCGAAGATGTCATCGTTCGAGGCTTCGACGAGAGGTTTAGACGTGAAGGGTGGCTTGTGGACGAAGATGGGAGAGGGGGTGGGGGAGTGAATATCTAGATTGTGGAAACGGTGGAGGGTTTGGGAGATCCTGTCGGGGTTATGCCGGTCGCAGACATCCTCGACAGTGGCAACCTCGACAGTTTCGTTCCTTTGTCGGGCGGGAGATGGTGGGATCGAGAAGACAGGCTTAAACTCGTACTGGGAGTGGAACATTGTCAACATTCAAGAATCCCTCTCAGGTTGGGCAGAACCTACCTTTTTCTTTGGTGGCGACGGCTTTGGGAGTTCAGCAGGCGGGAACTCAGAGATTCTCCTCATCTCCCCCTTGTACCAAACCCAACCCCATCGAACAATCGTGTCTTCGTCTTCATCCTCTTCGCTGACCGTTGAATCGGTGCCACTGCTCAACCCAACGTTCGAACATCCAGAAGATGGTACCGAACTCTTCTCCTGGCGGGTGAAAACGGGTCTCTGGAATGGGGATCGTGTGAGGGTAGATAACGATGGAGTGGTTGTGGAAGTCATCGAGAGGGGAGGAAGTGGATCGTCGAGTGGGACGCGTCGAAGGAAAAGTTCAACAAGTTCAACAAGGCACGAGTTAATCCGCACGAGTTGAAAACAAGATGAAAACGTGGTCTGGGCTGTGAACCACCCCATTTTGAATCAAAATCCATTGTCGTCCAAATATGGGTGGCGTGACCATTGTTTGATTGCACCAAGTAGAACCACCCACGGGTATTTCCAACTCGCATGGCCCCGTCACTGCCGGATTGATTGTCTGCTCGCATCCAAGACGAGATGCGCCGGTTTACGGTCGTCCGCTCCCCCGAGGGCGAGTCGCCTGTGATGCGAGGTGGCGCGACTTTGGGAAACGACAGGGCCGTGGGTCACTGGGTGTCACCCAAACAACGCTTCGGCGTGACTCGGCCGTCGGATTTTGCCAAATGGCCATACAAACAGCCGGCAGGGTGAAAGCTCCAAAAGGGTGACCATTTGAACGCGCCAGCGGCCAGGGCTCGCGTTGTTCGGGAGGGGACTAGTTGATCCAAGTTTTGTGCAGTTTCCCACGGACCATTTCTGCACACTGACATCTGACCTGGCGATAAAGGTGCGGACTTTGAGGTCAGAGCACACTCGCTGTTCCGCGCCGGTCATCATTCCACAATGTTATTCGGATGAAGAACCTGGATGAATCTGTGAGCACATTGCGAATTTTTCCGTATGCCCAATAGGAAGTTCAACGAGGAATCAATCAGGTATCCGCATGGTTCGTGTCCTTCGACCAGAATCGAGAACTCAATTTCAGGCGTCCCATGGTGGGACGAGGAACCCAGCGTCGCGTCTGGGAGTCCCAGTGCTACGCCCACGCCCACACACACTCCAACCCACCGCTCATACGACCCCTGATCTCACGGCGCCCGATTGTCGCTTTTACCCCAGCAGGGATAGTCCTGCCTTTCACAAATCGCCACATCTCCGGGAACCGCCTGGGACACTGGACGTCCTCCGGCTCACCGGGTGTCCCTATCCTCAACGAGCGATAAGATCTTTTGGATCATGATGATCCGCGTCATGATTTGACTCCGTCTCGGTCTTCTATTCAATCGGCCAAATTTTTCACGGCCTTCCACTTTGAGCCTACCGGCCACTTACAACACATTCTCGTAACGGGATCTATAGCCCACGGCTTTCATTCGGGTCGTCGTTGTCAGGTTGCTGCCGAAACTGAACGGGTATCTCTGTTCTTGCTCGGAATGAAGAACTCTTACAAGGGTTCTTCGCATCATCGGGAAACCGCGGCGGAATTTCAGCCCAGACCAACTCATACTTATGGGCTTACTTCGGTAGGTCTCGTTGACAACACTTCCCATCATTCTTCCTGTCTCCGAACTCGCTGAATGGGACCTCTATGTTTAGTAAAGCCGGGTCCATCGGGGCGGTAGAAGTTGTATTCGGCCCCAATCATCCAGCTGATCAAGGAGGGGTGAATGGTACAGCCCTCTTTTATAACATCAGCGCCACCCACAGTTATCTAGCCGCTTATCAGCTACGCCATCTCCTATCCGCAGCCTGCAAATTACCAGCGGGCGCCCCGTGTGGTTGAACTTCGGTTGCTATAACTCCTCCCCCTCGAAGAGTGGTTGAACTTCCTCGCGCTCATGTGCTGACGCTCAACCCGACACGGCGTTCACCTGCGACAATCCAAGACACCACAATGGCGTACAGCTATCTGCCAATGCGGCCTCTACTTTCTCGGGTCTCGTCTTGGGCGCGGAGGGCACCGTGATCTCAACAGTTGAACTTCGAGGACTGCCCGGATCTTGCGTGTGACCGGCCGACACCTACTCGTACAAGTCCGCACTTCTTGCGTATCCCCGCAAAGCTCCGGCCTCCTTTTTCACCGGAACTGCGACGAACCTACAGATTGATCACTCCAGTCAAGATTCCAAATCTCCCCTCTCCACTTTCACATGGCAAGAGCTTCCACCGAGGTCGGCACCCGGTCAAAGAGCGTATGGGGTGTAAATTATGCGGAAGGTTCACGATTAAAGAGATGATGATGCACAACCATTATACGAGAGATATACTATGGTAGATAAACCCATAAACAAAAACCACCCGATGAACCGATAAGCGACCTTTCGCTGATTGAGAGCAGATTGGTATCAAAGCAACCACCAGGGTCAAAGCGCAGACACAAAGAGCCGACCCGAAGTGGACGTGGTACAAAGGCGTGCGCGCTAATTCGTCCAGTGAACTTCGAAGAGACGGGTGGCAGGGGGATAGAGGCAGCTAGCGAGCGCAGGAGTTGACAAAGGGGCTGTTGGGGCCAGTGGGAGATGCAGTGGAACCAGGGAAAACAGCAGACTTCGAGGATTGGCACAGGAAGTCAAAGACCATACGTTGGGGTACACGAGGC